>OOBJ01000003.1_pt1 | contig 259949 bp, 214 predicted proteins | sample 1671331 | NCBI WGS metagenome assembly OOBJ01 (sample SAMN06348145, study PRJEB24527) | human gut metagenome | biome: human gut; feature: ankylosing spondylitis patient; material: feces | host: Homo sapiens | place: China | collected 2015-10 | reverse complement strand
TTCTCCAGGCATAAAAACCGCTGACGCTGACGCCCAACAAATGACAAGCACGGGTGACTGGCAAAGCAGCATGCCGACCAACTTCTGCACAACGAATGCAGTGTTCAAGGAAGGCGTACCTCGTTACGGCATCTTTGCGAAGTACGCCGCTGCTAATGACATGGAACCCTCCTCTTTTTCCCGATAAAGAGGAAAATAAAAGTGCAAACCAAACGGAGGACACCATGTCAAATTCAAGGATACAATCGAAAGCATTAAATGCCAAATTATCGTGGGAAATAATCGGACTGGATTTGGCAAAAAATGATCTCAGTTTTGTCGGAATCACCTTAGAGGGAGAAATCATTCGCATAGATCGTCTTAGCTACGAGCAATTAGTAGAATTCTCCAGAGACACCGATCCAACGACTTTTGCCATGGAACCGTGTTGTGAGTCACATTATTTAACCAATCAACTTGAACTCTATGGTCACCAATGCCGAATTATTCCCGGCAAAGCCGTTCAAAATTACATCGATACTTATTTTTCCGGTCAAAAGAATGATCTCAACGATGCGGAGGCCTTAGCCTTCTTGGGACAACAGAAGCGTTTGAAATTTGTTCGAGCAAAAAATAGGGATGAAATGCAATTACAAACGTTGTTGACTGTCAGAGAACATTACATCGATGAGTACCGTAAAACCTTAACCTCACTGAAGGGGGTGGCGCAATATTGGGGGCTTCGTTTAGCAAAAAGTTTATCCAGCGAAATGCGTTTGATTGCCTTGATTGAGGATGCAGACTTGCCGGAGGATGTGAAGGGTATTTTTAAAGAAATGGTGAAAAGGTATAAGGATCTTCAAAAGAAAGCTCGCGAACTAACGAAAAAAATTGAGGCATTCACTCAGGGGGATGAATTTTGTCAGAAAATAAGAAAGATACCGGGCTTGGGCCCCATAAGTAGCGCCGGTCTAAAGGTTGCAATAGGAGATATTGCACGATTTCCTAGTCCTCGGACGTTGCCGGCGTATTTTGGTTTAGTACCGAGGAATATCACTACCGGACATAGTCTGAAAATGGGCAAAATTACTAAACGAGGTGATAAGCTGGTTCGTACTTATCTTGTCCAAGCGGCCAGTTCGTTATTGATGCTCGATGGTAAAGGTAAGTTTCGAGATTGTCAGCTCCGGCGTTGGATACAGCGAAAACGTCAAACCCTCAATCATGGGAAACTTGTAGTAGCCTTAGCGGCCAAACTGCTGCGAATTGTTTGGGCCATTTTGTCCAAGAATGAGGCATTTGACTACAGAAAGGCCGGAGTCGCCAAATGTTCGTTGCCGAAGACATAAACAATCGTTAAAGAAAATTAACCTGAGGAGTCAATCGAAGTCAATAAAACATGAGAAGCCGAAGGCAATGCTGAACAGTCTGGTAAAAAAAGTTGTTTTCTAAACAAACATTGCCGCTTTTTAGACACCAGCATTCTTTCTTGAAGTTCATGGTGAGCAAATAGTGCAGAATATTGCGCTTACAACAGCTCGGAGAGATTGATAGATAAGGCCCCTCACATGATCTAATTGATTTTGATAAGATGCTCAAGATTAAAAGCTATTCATAGCTAAAGTTGGCTTGGCTACTCCATTTAAAAATGGAGTAATCGGGAAATATTGTTGTCCACCCCTTGACAAAGAGTCGGGTTCCAGAGATTTTTTTAGAAAAGCAATTTCTGCTTCTCGTTCTTTCAGAGCCTTGCGTAACCGAGCATTTTCTTCAGATAAGGAAACATTCTCTGAAGGCATTTGCCCTTTGGCTTGAATGATCCAACGATTGAGTGTTTTGTAACTGATCCCAAGACTATTGGCAACGCTCAGTTGAGATTCTCCGTTTTGGACACGGATGATGGCTGATTTTTTAAATTCTTCAGAAAAGCGTTAGTGCATTTTGATCCTCATTTCTGTCAAGTATTTTAAAAAAGTGAGAATCAAAATTCCGAAACTACAACCTTATTTCATGTCAGACGCTTCCATTCTAAAACTTGCTCTAATGGTAGGGAATGGACTTTGGATAAATGGCTTGCTGATTTCCCAGCCATAAAACCAGCTAAGACTTTTAAGCGAATATTTTCCATACGACCTCCAGCTTGAAATTGTCGCATTTCTGGGGGTTAAGGGGTTAACTTGGATGACGCTTGACAAGTATTTTCCCAAAACAATGACTCAGCTTCTGGCTTGCCGTCAATAGCCATAATCCGCTCTTCGTAGATTGAGTAATTTTCTTTTTGTTCAATTTTGTCAATCTGTTCGCTGGAGTTAAGGGCCAGCTGTCTAAAAAGTTTAGGGAATAGATTAACATGGGAAAAATTATCCAGGGGTTGAAAGCCCTTGGGATAATATATCGCTGAAAAAACGTGGAAAAGATCGTCAACAACAGACTGATAAGTTTCATTTACCTTTGCTAATAGCGGTTGATTATTGCTCATATTGTCAAAATCAAATGGAAAATATCGTACACGCCAAGGTCCATGATCTCCAATGAAGATAATTATGGCATTGGGATCCGACTTTCTGAGGTATTCAATAATTGAAAGAACTTTTAAATTAGCCTCTTGTATACGTTGTTGATAACCTGCATTTCTTGTCCATTCGTTCTTCATTGTGTAGTTGTAGCTGCCATCACTTGGAGTATGAAAAGCAGTCACAAGATAATGAAGATAAAACTGGGGTTTATCAGAATTAATATGTTTTTTTGAGAATTCTTTTAATACATCAAGATCAGAGATCTTAACGGTGTTCTGAGTCAAAAAGTAACGATTGAGAAATTCCTCAATATGATGGTTAACATCAATTATTGGATATAAAAGCAATAAGCGCCAATCGGATTCAAAATCCGTATTGTCTAGGTACTTAGCTTTTTTAGTGAAAAAGCCCGGAGTACCACTAACATAGAAAGTTGTTTCATATCCATTTTCTTTAAATATTCTCAGTAGCTTATTATTTGGTCCACCTGCGAATATATCTCTTTCACTAGTAAAAGCATCTAGGTTTCCGATGGTTTTAAAACGATAATTCATCGTTGTTAAGTCCCTTAGACTACCTAATGTGTAGAGACTGTTTGAATAAGTACTATGGATTGTCATGCCCAATGTTGAGAGTTGTTTGAGAAACTTACTACTGTCATAGCCAAAAGCTTCTTTTACCGTATCTAGATTTTGATAGGACTCGCAGAAAAACAAGTAGACATTAGGCTTTTTTTCAAATTGAATGAACTCATAGGAGGAAGACTCTTTATTAAACTCTTGTGTAGCTTTGTAATCTGAGCCAATGTTAAAACATGCCAGTCCAATTGATAACACTAATTGAGAAGTGATTAGGATGTTTAGGAATTTAAATCCGAGACAGAAAATAAGAATCCAGCAAAGAAGTGGAAGAATCCACACAAAATGCCATCGATACGCATAAAAGGCACCTTTGATGAGTGATAAGCTAAAGAAACAAAGAGTGAGCCCAAGTATTAATGCATAGATAAGAATAAAAAGCTTATTTTTTTGTAGGTTAAATCGATTTGCTAGCCTTTTCAGAATATACCCGGTAATTAGTGAGGCACTAAGAACAAGTACCGAACAAAAGAGCAATGAGTCAATGGAATAGGCAAAAATATTATTTGCCCATAAAAATGCAAACGGAAGGCCTATACCTAATGGTAAAGTCCATATATAACTTGGCATTAAATGTTTTGTAGACTTGGCCTTACCACACTTATCTCCTGTGTTCTGAAGAACTGCATTTTTTGCTAAAGAATAAATATTGTTAAAAGTCCAATACAGAACCAACCCGGAAGCAGCGTTGTATAACAACACTAAGAAGATCGCTGCCATTCCGTAAAGTTGATACTTATCCCTGTTTGTTAAATTTTGTGTATAAATCAGGGCACTGGCGATATTGATGATTGTCATCAATATCGGCATAACGTTGATTACAAAGCCACCAATCATAAAGAGTTCATCTGGTTTAGAGAGATCGGTTAAACCTAAAAATGAAATTCCTTGTAGGGGTTCAAAGTGACTTAATAAGTGGTAAGCCGCAAAGAAAAAAGGGATTTGAAGAAAAAATCCAATGCTTGATCTTAATGTTAAGAGAGGGGAGTAGCCCGCTTGACGATGCATGGTTGTGATCATGGCAAAGCGCTCCTGCCCCTTAAAGGTGCGCTTAATCATTGCCTCATCATCTTCAAAGCTCTTTCTAATGGAGCGTTCTTCTTCCTGCCAGTGTTCTGCTTTTAAGTAAATCGGAAGAATAACAGTGTTGACCACAATACTCATTATGATGATGGCCCAGCCCCAATTGCCGCTAATTTCATAGCCCCAAGAAAGGGCTTTATCCATGCCAAACTCTAGCGGCGCTATAAATAATGTGTAAATGAAGTCCAACATTTATTTTTTTCCTTTGACTGAATCCACAATGTCAATCAAAGCCGAGGCTATGGGCTCTGAAGCTTTACCAAAATTCACAACGAATTCACTGCGAATATTTTCAATTTTTATTGAAATTGCTTCCTTATTTTGAATAAGTAAGGGTACCGCTGAAAGAATTTCGCTTTCACTAATATCAGAAAAATGTTTACCTAAATCATCTAATATTTGCATCTCCCAGGCAGGGTGAGGGATATGCCACGCTTCGAAACCTTCTTTTACTGGTCCGTGTCCCACAGATATCACAGGTTTCAAAAATACAAAAGCGAAATCAAAAATGACACTTGATATATCAGAGATCATTAATTGGGCTCTCTGAAGACTGCGGAATCCATCCGGGTTCATATCCCATTCGATATTGGGAAATGGTGCATAGTCTTCCTTTAGCTGTTGAATCATTTCCGGTTCAGAAATGAGACTTTGTGGATGTGGTCGGAAGATAACTCTGTAGCCTTTTTTTGCAAGCATGGTTGCAATTAACGGTCCACCAGATTTCTTTAATAGGCTATTTTTCCCCCACGTTGGAGCAATGAGAATAGTTTTAATTTCAGGAGCTAAGGCATCCTTTTTTGCCCTTTCGACAAAAAGATCCAAATAGGGACAACCAAGTAGAGGAAGGCTTTTAGGAGAGGTCTTTCTTTTTTCTTCTAAAATTCTCAGACTTTTTTGTTGAGCAGTACTCGAGCAAAAGACGACATCATAATAATCAAAACTATATAGTTTGTAGTAATGGATATCGCCAATAGCATGCAAAATATGTACGTATTTTTTTACTCCAGGAGAGCGCCTAATTTGTAAGACATCAACGCCGGGCGTTGTTAAAGCAACAACATCGGCTTCTAAAAAACCTAAAGCTGTATAGGCTGTTTGCCCTTTACCGATAAATTTTGCATGAACCCATTCTTCCAGTCCACAGTTAAAAACCGGATCATTCTCATCTGAAGTTAAGTAAGTTACTTTCTTTTTTTTCTCCACTAGAGCTTCTAGAACTGGTTTGAATGTTGACCAATATGTTTTTGATTCGGCATAAAAAACAATTGAATTATTCCTTAAATCATCTTTATTTCCAGAAAACTTAAAGAAGAAGCTTCTAATCAAGGTTGGAAGTTTTCGAATAAAGAAATAAGCGCTTGAAATTACCCCAACTATTACAGAGAGCAACATGCTTCCTGTACCTGGGTCAAGGTATGCGTAGGCATTGATAGGCTGATAGCAAAAAAATATTAGAAAAAAAATGCTGAGTACGGAATACCTTTTCATTTCAGTCTACAAGACAAAATTGATATAAAAGCGAATGTCAGATGAAATTTCAAAATTATAGGGAGATCAATATTAAATTCTTTATTTGTTCAAAATATCTGTAAAATATCCCGAAAATGAACATTTTCGGGAATTTTTATATGTTTATTAATGATTTTACTGTTCTGACATCCCTTCAAGACTGCCCCCCCCCAACACAAAGAGAGTTAGCAAGAACTTTATCTGTTTCTTTGGGTAAGGTTAATTACACCCTCAAGAATCTGAAGCAAAAAGGGTTCGTTTCTGAAGATAACAAAATTACTCAAGAAGGTTACTTGGCTCTCGAGCCTTATCGTGTAAAAAACGCAGTTATCCTTGCAGCCGGTCTCTCCTCTCGCTTGGCGCCGTTATCTTTTGAAAAGCCTAAAGGTCTTTTGACTGTTCGAGGAGAAGTTTTAATCGAACGACAAATCCGTCAATTAAAGGAAGTTGGAATTGATGATATAACCGTGGTCGTTGGTTATCTAAAAGAACAATTCTTTTACCTTGAGGACAAATTTGGTGTCAAACTGGTTATCAACGAAGATTATTGGAAATATAACAATACATCCTCTGTTGCATTGATTTTGGATCAGCTTTCAAATACTTATCTTTGCAGCTCAGATAATTATTTCATAGAAAATCCCTTCAAGAATTACGAATATCGTCCCTACTATTCTGCAGAATATGCTTGTGGGAAAACAGAAGAATATTGTTTGCAAACAGATGGACAAGGCTTAATTACCGATGTCTCAATCGGTGGTGAAAACTCCTGGTATATGATCGGTCATGCATATTTCGACCATAATTTTTCTCAAAAATTTGTAGAGCTTTTCCAAAAAGATTATCAACGTGCAGATATCAAAGAAAAATTATGGGAAGACTTTTATATTGAGCATTTAGATAAATTAAAACTTTATATAAAGGAAAACAAGGGAAATATTTTTGAGTTTGATAATGTTGAAGAACTCAAAAATTTTGATCCAGAGTGCTTACGCCAAATTAATTCAAAAATTTTAAACAACATTGCCCGAATTTTTAACTGTAGCATTGACGAAATTGTTGATATTAAAAAAATTAAAGAGGGCATGACCAACAACTCTTTTGCTTTTAATATTGGCGATAAGAGGTATGTGTACCGCCACCCTGGTAGAAATACTGATTTTATCAATCGTGAATCAGAAGAATTTTCCATGAGGGTCGCAAAAAAACTAGGTTTAGATCGAACCTTTATTCAGATGGATGCTTCAGAAGGTTGGAAATTAAGTCATTTTATAGATAATGCAACTACACTAGATTATCAAAATCCAGTCCATGTTTCGATGGCTGTAGCCTTATTGCGTAAGTTGCATGAAGCGAAAGTTCACTCTGATTTTGATTTCAATGTGTGGGTAAAAATAAATGATTTCATAAAAAAATTGAATTTTTCAAAGAAGACGGATTACCCAGAATTCCAAGAAATTCAAAAATTAATGCATAAAGTTAGGCAGATGGTGGAGAACGAAAATATTGAGCCCGTTTTGTGTCATTGTGATTGTTTCTCTCCGAATTTTATGGTTCATGACTCAGAAATGGAATTGATTGATTGGGAGTATTCCGGCAATTGTGATCCTGCATACGATTTAGGTCTTTTCCTTTGCTGTGCCGAGCATTACTCTTACGAGGAGTCTTTAAAAGTTCTTGAAATGTATTACCAAAGACCTCTGAATGAGTCAGAGTTAACGCATTGTTTAGCCTACATCGCAATTGCTTCTTACTACTGTTTTGTTTGGGCGTTATTTCAAGAAAGTCAAGGAAATCCAGTAGGTTCGTACTTGTATCTTTGGCGTACGAATGTTCTACTATATGCTAAAAAAACTTTGCAGTCTATGGCAAATTCATAGATAGTTATGGTGAGTGTCAGGCGGCAAAAGAGTTAGCTCTCAAATAACTCAGATCAGCCTCTATAACTTAGATTCGTTTCCCAATGAAGCGAATAATTATCCATTGGGAAACGAAGATTGTATAAAGAACTGAAACTCAAACGGCGATTCTCCAATCATCGAAAAGAAGTGGACGAAATCGAAAAATCACTGAGTTCTCACATTTCAATAAACCTCTTGGAATTTATTACGCATTCGCACCACGTTTCTTAAACACTCGGTGCGAATAATTAAGAAAATTCATCGCCGTTCGATTTTCAGTTATTTATGCACATTGTTAGTCATAGTACTAGCACTAGCACTATCACTTACGACAACTTCTTCAATAATTTCTTTTCATTTTTTATTCATCAAAAAGGGGGTGTTGATAAAGTCGGTTGTTACCGACAGACTTTAATACCCCCTTTATCCTACCTTCGATACTTAAACATGTAAGAGTCTCTAGCTATTTCATGTGGCTTCTTCTTACACGATTAGGCTGTCTTTTTAATTTTTTCGGCACTTTGTTTTTCAAAATCAATAAAGATTTTTCATTTTTTTTTGCTTCTCGTCTATGGTGTAGCAATAAAACAGGAACGCCTGTTTGGTAGTAAAGTTGAAAATAGTAAGATGACTCTTGACTACTTCATTTTATTAGATGGCCCCGGGTTCGACTCCCTGGGCTACATTTTGTGATTGGAATTGATAAATTAAGGGGCGCCGATCACATCGGCAGCAGCCGACTTTATCAACACCCCCCTGTCCTGTGATATTTGAGTCACGTCCATTAAAATAATGCAGAAAAGTCTCTCAGAAGTTAGCATACTTTACCTAAAGAGGTGAGCATATGTCTAAAAACATGACAAAGTACGAGTCATATAAATTTGCCTTTGATCGCATTGAAGAGGCACTAAATGAGAATTTTCCTTTTGAGGCAATTGTGCTGGAAGAAAGCATAATTACTGATCGACTACAAAGTTTTCTTGAAACTAATAACCGCAAAAATAATTTAACTTTTGCAGCATCCATAAAAGCAGTTTTAAACTTAATTGAAAAAAACGACCCACATCGCAATTTAATTGAAGCTCTCGATCAATGGAGGGACAATAGAAACAAGTGTGTCCACGGCGCAGTTAAATCAAAAAATGATAGGAAAATACCTGAATTTAATGCAGATGCCATTTTGTTTGAAGCCCATAAGATTGCAACTGACGGTTATGAGTTAACAAAGAAAGTTCGATCTTGGGAGCAAAAAACAAAACGAACAACCAATGATAATGCTTAAACAATTTATATTGGATTTAAAAAGTTACGTGACAGTGAATTTGTCACGTCAGAAAAAGTGATTTGTCATTGGAATTTATCACGCACTTTGACCGTTCTTAAACATTCTGACGCATTCGCATCCCCACGTTTCTTAAACACTCGGACAGCCATTTCTTAAACGGTGCGAATAATTAAGAAAATTCAATTGTGATGGAGTCATCCGTCAGCCAAAGCTTTTTGTAGCTTCATTGCCATACAGTTGCATGCTTTTCAGTGAAGCTTTTGAAGACGAAAGCCAAAACAGCTAGATCGACGACATTGTTGATGCTCTGGAATATTTTCGTGCAGCTCCTCAAGTTTTAGTGATGAACAATGCCGCTAATGGGAAATTTTAGGTTGATCTAATAGCTATTTATTAATGCGAAGACCATCAAAAAAGTACTTCAAAATATATCTTTCAAAGGGGTGTAATTTAGTATAGAGTTCACTTTCAGTATATTTATTACTAAGTTGTTTTAATTGGTTTAGAGTTTGGTCTAAAGAAATATCATCATCCTCTAAATTTATTAATCCAGATTTGTGTAGTTTTTTGCTTATCATTCTTGGTAGACCATATTCCTCCAGCTCATAGACTGTTTTGGGTAAGAAAACATGAGAAAGTTTTGAAATAAAAGGGGAAATGTCAATTTTTTCAGACAGAATACGTTCCTGTATAACATTCACATCATTGACGAATGATGCTAGCCTAAAGCTGATTAACTTTTCTAAGTCGAAGTATGTGTCAATTGAAATGTTGCCTTCACTTAATAACTGAGGAATTGTTTTATTCCAATTTTGGGATAGTAGATGTATTAATCGATATATATCCTTATGACTAAGTTTATTAAACCAAATACCTGATAATTGTAAAAGCATCATAAGTGGTTGTTGCCAATCTTTAGGGTTGTTAGAGTTCAATAGATTCAAACATAACCACTTTTTTGAGTTTTTAGATACATTTTCAACTATTCGTTTAATAGCATTTTGCTGCGAAAATTGAATTTGGTGGTTTTTGATTAAATTTTGGTACGCACCTCTTTTCCCAAGGTATGAATCAATTTCTTCATAAAATTCGATAATCTTAGCCAGTTGCTCTTTTGTAAGTTCCTTTTGATTATCCTCGGCACCAAGATTGAACAATAGGTCATCAGAAAATTCAAGTTTTAATGGAACTTGTGTTTCAACAGGAGGTGGTTCTAAAAGATATATTTGTCCAACAAAATGTCTAAACATTCTTCCACCTCTTCCAATGATATTTTTGTAGGTGAAAAAATCTAAATTTTTACTCGAAATTTTGTTGTTCCAAAGAATAACTTTCTCGGCGGATGTATTGATACCTTCTATTAAGGAAGAAGTAGCAATAATACTTTCTAACCCGCTATTTTCTTCAAAAAGTCGAACTTGAATTTGTCCGAGTGATCTATGCAATTTACCACTATGAATTCCAAATCCCTTCGTAACAAAATTTGATAATTCATAATGTTCTCCGTAGTTAAGCCTTAACCAATCAGCAAATTGTTCTTGAAGTAGATTTTTTGTGTTAGGCAGATGCTTATTAAGAAAATCTGCAACTTTCTTTAAGTTTGAGTGAGAGGCTACATAAATAAGTGATTTAGAAGATTTCTCATTAATTATTTTTAGTAAAACCGAGAACTTATCCTCATCAGTTTTAACTTGTTCAAATGTATTGTGAATTTCAGTGTACACAGTATTGAAATCGGTTTTTAGAAAAGACATTCCCTCTGTAAAAGGAGTTTCTTCTAACTCAGATATATTGGGAGCCAAGAAATAGCGTTGTTTAGCTTTTTTTGAGAACTCGAAAATGGCTTTTAGCAATACTGGAGATCTCTCCTTATCAAAAAGTGCCCCAGCTTTGTAGAACTCGTCAATGATTAATAAATCAATTGATTTAATGACATCAATGTAAGTAATTGCTCGTTCTTGTGGGAATACAAAAATATTTTTCTTATCAAGTTTAATGGAGGGAGTGGTGATAATCTTGTATTCATCGGAAAATTTTTTAGTTAATCTACGTCTAGTTTCATCTGTCAAAGCAAGCGTTGGTACGATAATAACAACGTTTTTCGGTTTTTTTAGAGAAATGAAAGCGTCGATAATAAAACTTTTGCCAAAACTTGTTGGTGCACTAACTACAACACTTTCATTTTTTAAAAGAGTTTTCAATAGGCTCGACTGTTCTCTGTGCAACGTAAGTGGGGTCTTTTCCCCAGTGTCGACTTTAAAAAACTCGTAAACAACTCGATCCTGCCAATCCGCAGTATTTTGATCTATATAAGGATAAAGGCCCACTTCTCTGATTAAATGATTGATTAAAGGAGTATATGGATACCCTTTTTCTTTTAAGTTTTGCAGAAGCTTAATAAGTTCATTCCTTGCCTCACTTTCCTCCCCTGCGTTAAGTAAATCATTAATTGTTTGACAGTTATAAAAAAGATTGTCCATATTAATTTTCCCTATACATATGAACTTTTTTAGAAAATTGTTCAACAATCTGTTGTTTGTTTGGGACTGGGAATAGAATCAGGTGAAAAGTAATTCTTTGATAATGATAAATATCAGTCAGCTTTGTTCTTTGTTTGTCGAAATAAACTTTGGCACGTTCAAGATGATGAGATTTGATTTTCTCTTGATATTCAACAGAGTACTCTGAGAAATTTTTTGTGATATTGCATTCATGAAGAATCAGAATAGGAATGTGTAATTTTGATTTTATTAAATCAATTGATACTCCTGCTGATAGTTCCTCTTTGATTTTGTTAACCAATTTCTGGTCACTAATAAAATCATCTAAATTCGATACATTCGTAATAATTGTGTTCTCTTTTCTGAGTTTTTCTGGATTAAGTTGATTTCTAATTGAATCTATCACACCATCAAACCTACTATTATCGAAATTAGTATAAAACTTAGCTTCGCCAAGCCATAAAGAAAAATCTTTATTATCTTTTATTACTATGTGGACACTATCGGCTCCCTTCGCATTGTCTTGATTATTTTGTTTATAAAAAATTTTGGGAACAGCGGAAATAGCTCCGAAATAATGCTTCATAATTGCGTAAAGCAATATTTCTGCGATTTCACTTCCTTGACCGATATCACTATTGTCCGTTAGACGTAAATTAAGAGCAGCCCGTTCGGCTATCTCATAGTACTTTTCATCGTTGATTAGTGCTCGTTTTTCTTTTTCTGTGAGCGCTGTTTCAGCGATGTTATTCCATATACAATTCATGAATTTTTTTAACCGCCATTCACCTTCTTCGAAGTCGTTAAGCATTGTCACTAAGTGATGATTACTCGGCTTCTCTGAAGTCGCTACTTTAATAAAAATATCATCAAGAATCACATCAAAATCAATATTCATTTGCTGTCTGTGTTATAACAAAGTACCACTCTTGTTCAGGTTAAAGACAAAAGTGAAAAAAAGCAAAAACTAAAAGTAGTACAGGTAAGTGTCAGATTTTGGTACAGTTATTTAAATGTAGTACAACTTAGGATTAGAATTGTTAGCGACCACATTGAAGTGAGTCAGATTCGGATGTTTTAAACTGAGCCACTCGGTGGTCAAAATAAACAAAATTGAACCACATCCATGAATCGAAAAACGACGTAATGTTAGTTATCAGGGAAGAGATCGCTCGCCGCTAGGTAGGCCGGGCCAGATTTTCTGTCTAGGCTGCACCGCGGATTGTACGAGCAGCCGCGCGTCAAGCCGCAAGGGCTTGACCCGTTCAGTTCTTTGAGGTTAGCTAAAACTGGGGCTTTGACTAAAGCAAGAAGAAAAAAGTATGCTCTTAAACTCAAATAACCGCTGTCCGCTTAATTGGTTTAATTTCTCTGATCGTTGTGGTCCAGTTCTATGTGTCCGCCAACAGTTGTAGTTTCTCTAAATGTTTTATATGTTCAAGGCTTTGTTTTTAGAAATATATTTTTTTGCCTATGCGACCATTCCATATCAGTTATTGATACCCTTGTTTGCTCTAATGATTATTAACATTTTTTTAGAAACTATTGTTTTAATAGGAACAAAAAGTTGGAACCTTAAATTTTGGTTAGTGATTCTAGTAAGGCGGTTTGTAAGTATTATCCTTATTGGTCTTTGTCGTGGATTAGACTTGAGCATCTATAACTTGATGAATATCACCTTTATTCAGATTATTGCGGTCTTTGCTTACATTTCACAAGAAATTAGATTGTTAGCAAAAAATCTTCTATTTTTCAGACAAAGAAAAATATCTGCCTTTCTTTTTTATATCGCCCACAATGCAGACTCTCTACTGAATTGGCTGGTTGATAAAATTTTTTTCTTCAAAAGAAATTCGTGAATATTGAGATGGCGTATTTTATGAAGCAAGTTTCGTTTTCAAGTTGATTTTTTATAACTGTAAAAATGCGCTAGAAATTTCCTTCACGAAAAGGATCCAATATGTCACTGACTGAAAAGATCCGCACAATCGAAGCCGAACTTCGATCAATCGAGCAGAGAAAGAACCGTCTCTTGCAGCAACTCTATGAATTAAAGGCTGCTCAGTCCCAAAGCGAGGTTTCAAGTTCCTTTTCTACACTTGAAAAACTTCAGCTTTTTAATGATCTTTTTGTCGGCAGGCGTGATGTTTACGCCAAAGGTTTTCAGTCAAAGAAATACAACAAAATGGGCTACAGCCCGGCCTGCGCCAATGCTGACAATAAGACTTTGTGTCAAAGGGGAAGAATTCGCTGTTCAGATTGTCCCAATCGAGCCTTCGCTCAGTTCGACTTAAAAGTCATCAAAATGCACCTGCAAGGTCAAGACGAAATGGGTCGCCCCTTTATTGCAGGGCTTTATCCATTAATGCCGGATGCCACCTGTAAGCTCCTAGCGGTTGATTTTGATTCAGACAATTACCAAGCGGAATCATTAAGTTTCTTATCTATTTGCGACCGTTATCATATCCCGGCCTATTTGGAGCAGAGCCGATCAGGCAATGGTGCGCACGTTTGGTTCTTTTTCAAAGATTTTGTGAAGGCATCCGTTGCCCGAAAAATGGCAACACTTTTACTTGAAACCACTATGGCAGAACATTCAAGTGTGACATTGGCTTCGTTTGACCGACTCATTCCTAATCAGGATACGTTGCCTGAAGGCGGTTTCGGAAATCTCATCGCGTTACCTTTGCAAAGACAACCCCGTTATCAGGGCAACAGTGTTTTTGTGGACCGTCAGTTTCAACCTTTTGATGATCAGTGGCAGTATTTAGCTGCTGTTCAAAAAATGTCAGTCTCGGATATCCATCGAGTGATTGACGAGTTAGCGCAGACTGAAAAAGATTTCAGTAACCAAGCAGCACCCCTAGATCATTCAAATGAGAGTCAGCCCTTTGAAATAAAGCCCTGGGAACCGGAAACGGATAATGACCAGTGGAAACGTATTGCTGAGTCTCAAACTCAGAAATTGACAATTGTTTTAGCCAACGGCCTTTACTTTGATAAGCGAGAACTGTCTCCCAAATTAAAGTCTGCGCTGTGCCGTTTGGCATCCTTTCTCAATCCGGTCTTTTTTGAGCGTCAGGCTAAACGTTTTTCAACAAGAAATATTCCACGCTTTATCACGTGCTATGAAGAAAAGGGAAATTATCTTTTTATTCCCAGAGGACTCACAGATAAAATAACGAGTCATTTTTAATGACCATGACATTCGTTATGAAGTTCTTGATAAACGCAGTCTCGGCTCTCATTTAAACGTGCATTTTCAAGGCTCACTCAGACCTAAGCAACGTTTAGTTGCTAATCAACTGTTAAAGAAAGAGACGGGTGTGTTATGTGCCTCTACGGGATTTGGCAAGACTGTTATTGGGCTGTATGCCTTAGCCCTAAGAGGCGTCTCCACTTTGATTATCACCAATCGTAAAGAACTCGCTAATCAGTGGCGTGTGAGTGCCGAAATATTTTTGGATTTACCCCGTGAATCAATCGGTACGATTTCATCCGGCAAAGTAAAGCCAACCGGTATTGTTGATATTGCCACGGTTCAAACATTGGCTAACCAAAAAGATTGGCAAAAAGAAATTAGCCGTTACGGAATGATCATTGTTGATGAATGTCACCGTGCGGCAGCCAGACAGTTTGAAGCGGTTTTAAAACGCTACCTGGCTAAATTTATTTTAGGGTTGTCTGCAACACCGAGGCGTCGCGATGGGTACCAACCGATTGTCTATATGCAATGCGGTCCCGTGCGGTATCGGGTAAATCACAAAAAAGAAAATCAAAGTCAGCCGCTTATGCATAGACTTTGTGTTAGACCTACTCCATTTAAATCCGCTTTGGTTTTTAACGAGCAGAGAAAGATAAAAATTCAGGATGTTTTTAAAGAATTGATTCTGGATCAAAACCGAAACGCTTTCATTATCAGTGATGTTTTGGAAGCCTATCGTGAAGGTCGCTTTTCAGTAGTGATCACTGAACGGCGAGAGCATTTGGAAATACTTCGACAGGGACTTTCAGAAATAAAGCAATTAGCCGTTTTGTACGGTTCCATGAAAAGCAAGGAACGCGCCAAGGAAATAACCAAGCTCAAATCTTTTTCAAAAGAGCAGGGAGGAGCTGTTTTACTGGCAACCGGAAAACTTATTGGTGAAGGATTTGATGAAGCAAAACTTGATACGCTCTTTTTAACGATGCCCATTTCTGATCGTTCAGTTCTGATTCAATATGTGGGACGGCTGCACCGCTTGTGTGATCAAAAAACAGAGGTCAGAGTAGTGGATTACCGTGATTGCCAAGATCCTAGATTGGAAAAAACGTTTTTAAAGCGCGAAAAGATTTATAGAGCAATAGGTTATCAGACAGAGAAATTAGGAGAAAATCTTCTGATTTAATTCTTTTGTTAGATTAGTACTGACAAGACATAAGATGATGCAGTTACCAAAAAACTGCGAAGAGCAAAGTGAATTTGGGTTGCTTGATTTCTAGGGATTATTTTGTGATTATCTAAAATTATCAAATAACTAGAACCTCTTAGGTAATTGACTCAAACAATAAGTAATTGTCCAGATTACTTCAAACTGCCCATAAATCAAGTGATTAGAGGTGAAGATATGCCTACGCAAGAAATATTTATGACATGTATGCATTGTATGCGTGAACAAATGCAACAGAGACGAATATTTGAATCTCCAAAAACTGCGTATAGACTTTTTGTTCAAACAGATAAGCCAATTATATTTACATGTGAAAATGGCCATAGAAATCAAATATTTATACAAGATTTCCCTTTTGACTTATTGCTTCAGTGGGCCTTCAATGATTTCAATAATAAAAATATTGGAGGAGCCGTAGCCAATTTTTCATCGTCATTAGAACGATTCATGGAATTGGTTTATAAAATTATGATGGCTAATCAAGGTTTTTCGTATGACGAAATTGAAGAGCATTGGAAAAGTTTAGCTAAAAGATCAGAACGTCAACTTGGAGCATTTTTAAGTCTGTATTTTATTAGTTTTCACTCCCAGCCTTTTACGCTGAAAGAATATGAATCCTTCGCAAAGATAAGAAATGACTCTTTACATAATGGAGAAAGAAACTATCTTAAAACAAAAAAGTACGGAGAGTATGTGATATCGGTTATTCATGACACTATAGAGGTGCTATTGAATAATGTTCCTACAGATGTAATACAGCAGGTAAGAATGAGTGTGACTCCATTAGTTCAGGGTATTCCAGTGACTACACTATATTCTTCACTTGTTTCTTGGGAATTCTCAAGTGATGAAGTCAAGGAAATAGAGAAGAAACTAGGACAATTCTCTAGAACCAATGGACAGGAATACGCAAAAATGGCGAGCAGAGCGACCAAGGAACAAAAGCGATTGTTTGTAGATTCAAACGGCAAACTTCAGTTAGTTTCTAATGAGTTCTACGAAGAGAAAAACAAAAATCGTAAATATCGTGGGAGGCGTACGTTCGATGAATATTGTAAATTTGTTGAGCAGAGAGAAAGCTGGCCAGATATTTACAGGGTTATAGATAGGAGATGTTTTGACTAACGTATTACCCTCTGGGACAAGGATCACAAATTCACTTTAAAACTCTGTCCTTTCCTTGATTTATAGGGCTTGCCGTCAATTGCTTTAAGCGTACAATCAATCGTATAGCCCCGATGCGTCGTGATAGTCAATAAGACTAATAAACGCAATCATCCTGACACTTTTAACATGCTGGGTTGATGCACTATGAGCGCCACTAAGAAAATCAACATGCTCGAAGGCAGCCTTTGGGACAAGATGATTGTCTTTGCCTTGCCCTTAGCTTTGACCGGTTTGCTGCAGCAGCTCTATAACGCTGCCGACGTTGCGGTTTTAGGACGCTTTGTCTCCGACTTGGCAGTCGCCGCTGTCGGCAATAATGTGCCTGTCTTTGGTCTCATCATCAGCTTTTGCATGGGGTTATCGATTGGCGTCAATGTGGTTGTGGCCCGAGCCTTGGGAATGAAAAATGACCGCAAGGCAAGCGAAGCCGTCAGAACGTCTTTTGTCACCGCCGTTGTTTTCGGCATCATCGCGCTCATTGTTGGGCAGCTCTTTGCGAATGCCGCTATGGATTGGCTTGATGTGCCAAACGAAGTGCGGGACTACGCACTCATTTATCTGCGTGTGTACTTACTGGGCATGCCTTTTATCGCGGTTTATAACTTTTTGGCAGCCGTTTTCCGCAGTCAGGGTGATACGCAGACGCCCCTTTGGGCTTTATTGGTGGCAAGCCTCTTTAATATCGGCGGCAACTTATTTGCGGTCCTTGTCTTAGATTGGGGTGTAGCAGGTGTTGCCCTGGCAACTGTCTTAGCCAATTTATTGTCAGCGGTGATTTTGTTTGTGAAGCTCACGCACTTAGACGGCCCGCTAAAACTGGAGGTTTCGCAATTACTAAAGGCAGATGCTGTTGCGCTTAAAAGTATTGTCCGCATTGGTTTGCCTGCCGGTGTTCAAGGTGCAGTGTATGCGCTTTCAAACTTAGTGATTCAATCGGCGATTAACAGTTTGGGGCCTGAGGCTATGGCAGGGTCTGTTGCGGCCTTCACGATTGAAAACAGTGTTTATTGCTTTATTAATGCCTTTGCTCTGTCAGCCACCACTTTTGTAAGTCAAAACTACGGGGCAAGAAACCTTGAGCGCTGCTCGCGTGTGATGTGGGTGACGATGGGCCTTAATATGTGCGCAACCGTTTTGCTCACAATTGGAGTTTTGATATTCAGTCATGAGTTGCTGGGCATATTCACTTCAAGCGACGAAGTCATTGCGCTTGGCATGATTCGTATTCTGTGGGTGCTGGTACCGCAACCGTTGAGTGTCGTGATGGATACGCTTTCAGGCAGTATGCGCGGTTACGGTTATTCAATGCCGCCCGCCATGGTCACTTTGGTAGTGGTTTGTTCTGTGCGCTTAATTTGGGTATACACCGTTTTCCCATTGGCTCCGACCTATGAAACCCTCATGATGGTTTATCCGTTAAGTTGGGTGATCACCATGGCGGGCCTTATTATTCTTTACGTCCGTCTGCTGAGCAGAATCCGCAATCGCAAGCAGATGGTGGAGGAAGCGATTTAGGTGACTGTTAACCGATTGAGTTTTTTTGAAAATACTACAGATGAATTAATTTTTTGACGGTTGGAGGTTTCTATTTTGCTAAATACTCGGCAGTCTCCAAATTTAATGCAGCAATCGCATTCCTAGCCAAAAAGGTTACACATGAAAATCGCGGTTATTGGTATTGGATACGTTGGCTTAAGTAACGCAATCGTTTTAGCGCAACACAATGAAGTGGTGCTGGTTGATGTTATTGAAGAAAAAGTCAACAAGATTAATTTAAAAAAGAGCCCCATTGTTGAACCACTGATAGCGGACTATCTCGAGCACCGCGCGCTCAATCTTTCTGCGACTTTAAGTCTAGAGTCAGCTTGTTTAAATGCGGACTTTGTTTTAGTGGCAACGCCCACGGACTACAACGATCAAACGAACAGTTTTGATACATCCTCAGTTAAGGAGGTTGTCAAAAAAGTCTCTGCCATTGCTCCTCAAGCGACCATTATTATCAAATCAACCGTTCCGCTGGGTTTTACAGAAAAATTAATTGCCCAAGGCTATAAAAACATTATTTTTGTACCGGAATTTCTAAGAGAGGGCCGAGCGCTGTATGACAATTTATATCCCTCAAGACTGGTGATTGGGGACGTGTCTGAAAGGGGTAAGACTTTTGCTCAATTAATGATGCAAGGAGCTATTAAAAAGGATATTCCGGTTTTGTATACCCAACCGACAGAAGCCGAAGCGATTAAATTATTTGCCAATACCTACTTGGCAATGCGGGTTGCATTTTTTAATGAATTGGATAGTTACGCTTGGGAAAATGGGTTGGATAGTCGAAAAATCATAGAGGGAGTCGGACTAGATCCCCGCATTGGCAGCCACTACTGTAATCCGTCGTTTGGTTATGGAGGCTATTGTTTACCGAAAGACACCAAGCAACTGCTCGCTAATTATGAGAATATCCCGCAAGAGTTGATTTCCGCCATTGTTCGGTCCAATAAGACCCGAAAGCATTTCGTTGTCTCGGAGATTTTGAAGCTCTCCCCGAAAACTGTCGGAGTGTTTAAATTGGCCATGAAGCGAGGCTCGGACAATTGTCGCTCGTCTGCGATTTTTGACATTATTGATGAACTTCAATCGGCCGGTATAAAAGTTATCGTGTACGATCCTAAATATTATGAAAATACTGCCTTAGATTTTTTAGACTTTGAAAATAGCCTTGAGAAATTTAAAGCGGAGAGTGATCTTATTGTTGCCAATCGTTTTGCCCCTGAATTAAAGGATGTAATATCCAAGGTGCTGACTCGAGATCTTTGCGCCAATGATTAATTTTTAAATGTTTGGCAGTTAAACTGTTATGAATAACGATCATTTCCGGTCAGTCATTTTAACGGTTGTCTCACCGGTCTATAACGGGGCAAAGTATTTAGAGCCGTTTCTAATATCGGTCTTACAGCAATCATTTCCGCATTTTGAATTGATCATGGTCGATGATGGATCAACTGATTCATCTGTTGAAATTATTAAGAGTTATCAAAAGAAAGATTCACGGATTCATTTGATTGGACAAAATCACAAGGGGGCGGGGAGCGCTCGAAATTTTGGTTTATCGCAGGCAAAAGGGCAGTACATAATTTTTTTAGATTGTGATGATTGGTTCAGTGATGGCTTTTTCAAAACGATGATTGATCGTATCGAAGTAGATCAATCTGACATCGCTGTTTGTGAATTTTTTATCTATAACCAACAAACCGGAGAAACAGAGAAGTTTGTGATTCCTGAAACAGGGAATCAGAAAATTGAAAGGACAAATCTCGTTTTTGATATCTTCGCGCCCAATCCTTGGACTAAACTCTATAGGGTTTCTTTTTTAAAGCAAAATCAACTCTTATTTCAAGAGATCCCGTCATGCAATGATTGGAGTTTCGCCTATACGTCACTGGCTTGCGCGGAAAAAATATCGGTTATTCGGGAGCCTTTGGTTTACTACCGCACCAAAACGAATACTTCGATTTCTTCTCAACGATATAAACGTACAAAGGACATTGTAAGAGCTGTGCTGGACTTAAAAAGGCAGTTGCAGCTTAGGGGACTTTATGGACGTTTTAAGAGTGGATTTGCCAGAAGAAGTGTGAGGGATTTGGCCGGGGAGGCGTTTTCAAAAAGAAGGCTAATGGGCTTTTATATCCTCTCGCGCAATTTATTGATTGTTAATGATTTGGCTGTCTATAAGGCGTTTATTCAAAAAGTCATTCAGTTTTTAGAGAAACGATTGAATAAATTAATAGCGCGGTAATTTATATTTCGAGCTCTCCTAAAATGAAGTAGCTCTCAACAAAAATTATGCACATTAGCGTATCGATTTGTATCACAATAAAGGCATTTTAAAAACTCATATATTTCAAATAGATAGACCATCTTCTGATAGATTTGTTAAAAGTCTACTATGTAATTTGTGCAAATCCTACTATGTAATTTGTTAAAGCCAATATTTATGGAACGCTTAAAAAAGAGAGATGAAATTGGTTGCAGAACTAAAGATGAGTGAGCTAACTATTTTTGACTAAATGCATTTTCTTATTATGAAAGTAATTTTCTCTTGATAACTCTAGAACGATCGAATCTTTGTCGCTAAAATCCACCTGTTCAAAACAAAAGGAGCCTCGCAAATGGCCAGCATTGATAAAGTCCTGCAAATGATTCAGGACAATGATGTTAAATTCGTCGATCTTCGCTTTACGGATATGAAAGGTAAGGAGCAGCACGTGAGTATTCCTGCTCGCGCGGTGGATGAAGACTGGTTCGAAGAAGGCCAGCCCTTTGACGGCTCCTCCATGGCAGGCTGGAAAGGTATTGAAGCAAGCGACATGATTTTGATCGCTGATCCTGATAGCGCCCGCTTGGATCCCTTCCGTGAAGAAAGCACCTTGATTTTGACGTGTGACGCAACCGATCCGGCTACGGGTAAAGGTTATAACCGCGACCCGCGCTCGATTGCCAAACGCGCAGAAGCCTACTTGAAGTCAACCGGCATCGGTGACATGGCTTTCTTCGGTCCGGAACCGGAATTTCATATTTTTGATTCCATCGTTTGGGGCACTGATCCCGAACATGCCTTCTTTAAGATCGGTTCGGATGAAGCCGGCTGGGCTTCAAAGATCGATTATGAACAGGGTAATCTCGGTCACCGTCCGGGTCATCAAGGCGGCTACTTCCCGGTGCCTCCGATTGACTCTTTCCAAGACATGCGCTCTGAGATGTGCCTTTTGATAGAACAACAAGGGGTTCCCATTGAAGTGCAGCACCACGAAGTGGGCGCTGGTCAGTGCGAAATCGGTACTCGTTTTAACACGCTCGTGAAGCGCGCTGACTGGACTCAAATCGTGAAGTACACAATTTGGAATGTGGCTGCCGCTTACGGCAAGACCGCAACCTTTATGCCCAAGCCCGTTGTGGGCAGCGCCGGTTCCGGCATGCACGTCCACCAATCTATCTGGAAAGACGGCAAGAACCTTTTTGCCGGCAGTGGCTATGCGGGGTTAAGTGACATAGCGCTTTACTACATTGGCGGCGTTATCAAGCACGCGAAGGCCTTAAACGCCATTACCAACCCGTCAACCAACTCCTACAAGCGTCTGGTTCCGGGTTTTGAAGCTCCGGTGAAACTGGCCTATTCCGCCCGTAACCGTTCGGCTTCGATCCGTATTCCGCACACGGCAAGCGACAAGGCCCGCCGTATTGAAGTGCGTTTCCCGGATCCGATGGCTAATCCCTACTTGTGCTTTGCCGCGCTTCTTATGGCAGGCCTTGACGGCATTATGAATAAGATTCATCCGGGTGAAGCTGCTGATAAGAATCTCTACGATTTGCCGCCTGAAGAAAATGCCAAGATCCCGACCGTTTGCGCTTCGCTCGATGAAGCGTTGAACGCGCTCGCCAACGATCACGAGTTCTTAACCCGTGGCGGAGTCTTCTCCGAAGACATGATTGAGGCTTATATCGGGCTCAAAGTGAAGGAAGTGGAACGTTTCCGCTTGGCCACCGCTCCGATTGAATTCGAAATGTACTACAAGCTCTAATTTCTGAAGCTTGCGGCAATTCCTATAAAATGGGCGTTGAAATAATTCAACGCCCATTTTTCACATGACGCTAGAGACACTGCATCAAGAGCTTATAGGGCTCGGTGCCAAACCTGTTCATTACGGACATCTTTATCGTGCCCTTTTCGGTGTGGTGCCTTGGCCTGCCGGGGAGGATCCGAAGTTTCCTAAAGAATTGCGTAAAGTATTGCCGGCAATCAGATCCAAGTTAGACAGTATTCTCACGGTTGTTGAAAGCCATCAGGCCCAAGAAGAGCAATCACTGAAACTTCTTTTCCGTCTTCAGGATGGGCAGACGATTGAAAGTGTTCTTTTACCCAGAGAAGGGCTTTGCGTTTCTTCTCAAGTAGGCTGCGCTGTGGGGTGCGTGTTTTGCATGACAGGGCAGTCAGGCCTTATCCGGCAACTTTCAGACTTGGAAATTGTCGTTCAGGTGATGGTTGCCAGACGGATGCGTCCTGATTTGCGCAAAGTGGTTTTTATGGGAATGGGTGAACCTTCACACAATTTAAAAAATGTGCTCTCTGCCATTTACTTCTTGGGAACGTACAGTCAAATTCCACACAAAAATTTGGTTCTTTCCACTGTTGGTGATCAGCGTGTGTTTGACGCGTTAAAAGATTTTCCGGTTAAACCCGCTTTGGCTATTTCGCTGCACACGACTTTTGAGGATAAACGCAAAAAGTTGTTGCCGCGCGCAGGAAAAATTACGATTGAAGCGCTTGTTAATCAGGCAGAAGATTATGCGCGTGCAACGGGTTATCCCATTCAGTATCAATGGACTTTAATGAAAGGTGTCAATGACGGAGACGATGAGCTGGAGAATATCGCAAGGCTTTTGCAGGGCAAATACGCGCTGATGAATTTCATTCCGGTCAATGCCGTCAAAAACAGTCCTTTTCAAAGACCCGAGTGGTCCCGTTGCCAAGAGATGGCTCGGTATCTGAAAACGTCCCGTATTCTTGCGAAATTCAGGCACTCAGCCGCGCAAGACGTTGAAGGGGGATGTGGGCAGTTGCGAAGCCGGTACTTGAAAGGCGAGGAATTGCGCCATGAATAAGTTTATTGAATTGGGGTTGTCGGCTCTTTTAGCCAAAAAGGCCCACATACACGGTTGGCACGAGCCGACGATGATTCAGCAGAAAACGCTGCCGGCAATACTTCAAGGCCGAGATCTTCTGGCTATTGCTCAAACCGGAAGCGGGAAAACCGGAGCTTTTTTACTGCCTATTTTGGATTCGATCGGGAAAAAGCCTGCTTTGCAAAGTCCTGCCGCCTTAATTTTGGCGCCGACGCGAGAGCTGGCCTTGCAGCTATTCCAAAATGTTGAGATTTTCGCCCCGAGCCTTTCTTTATCTGGCGCGCTTTTAATCGGTGGCGTCAGTATCCTCAGTCAAAAAGAAAAACTCATGGATCGACCCGAAATCATCGTGGCAACGCCAGGTCGCCTTTTAGACCACGTCAAACAAAAGTCCGTTGATTTGTCAGGTATCCGTTACCTCGTTTTGGATGAAGCTGACCGAATGCTTGACATGGGATTTTTACCCGATATCAAGAAAATTCTCTCATTGTGTCCCGCCAAGCGTCAGTCTTTACTATTCTCTGCAACGCTTTCTGATGAGATTCATCTTCTTGCGAAGAAGCTTTTGTCAAAACCGGTGTTGGTGGAAATTAATGCTAACCGGGATGTGGCCAGTATCCGTCAAGTTGTCTACCGGGTGCCTGAGTCTGAAAAGCCCCTTTTTCTTCGTGATTTGATTGTTGATAATGCGCTTGAGCAAGTGCTTGTCTTTACCCGTCAAAAGCGAACAGCGGCTTTTTTAGCCGATAGTCTGAAAAAGGATGGATTTACGGTTGATGCGCTGCACGGCGATAAAACACAGGCGGCCAGGCTTAAAATTTTCCAGTCCTTTAAAGACAGGCGATTAAGAGTGTTGGTGGCGACGGATTTGGCTTCCCGCGGGCTTGATATAAAGGAGCTGCCAGTGGTGGTGAATTATGATCTGCCGCTTGATCCCCATGACTATATTCACCGCATTGGCCGCACGGGACGGGCAGGAGCTGAGGGTTTAGCCTACTCGTTTGCAAGCGACAAAGACAGCTACCGGTTAAGCGCCATTGAAAAACTGTTAAAGAAGAAATTGGAAGTGGTGACGCCTGAGGTGTTTGAAGATTTCTTTGAAACGATTGATGAAAAGAAAAAGTTAAAAGAGCATTCAGCACAACCGTTTAAGGACAAAAAAAACACATTGAAGTCAAGACGCGCGCCCATTAAACGTTTCGACAAAGCCCATGATAAGGCTAAAGAAAAAAGAGACAGAAAACCGTCAGGGGGCAAGGATTCGTTTGATTACATATTGCCTGAGTTTGAATAACGAAAAACTCTTTAAAATAGCAACGTTATTGAATTGATTCTTCTTATGCGTAAAACACTTTTCATTATTGCTTTATCACTTGCGTTAACCGGTTGCACGAACGGCCCCTCGGATCCGCTTTTGGATGCTCCCCTCGGAAATCGCACAGTCTGCACGGCCGTCAACCCTGTGCAGGGCAGTGATGTGTTAAGTGTTGTTCCTTTTAATTGTCCCGATCTTGAAATCTCTGCCACGCTCAACGAACTGCGTGATGCTGGCTGGCGTCTGGAAAGTGTTCACATGGGCGAAGAGGTGAGAATCAACGACATGTTTGCCTCTGAAGTATCCATCACCGTCCGAAAGGCTTACTGATGTCTGAAATCAAAAGTCGATTGTTATCTCTGCGCTCTGCGATTAAAGCAATGGGCGCAGACGCTTTTTACTGCACGCTCTCTGACGCGCATCTGTCCGAATACATTCAAAAAGCCGATCAGTTTTTGTCTTTTCTGTCCGGTTTTACGGGATCCAATGCCGAGCTTCTCGTTACCGCGGATAAAGCCTTTTTGTGGACGGATTCTCGGTACTGGGAGCAGGCTGAGCGTCAGCTTTTAAATTCCGGTATCGCTTTAATGCGAGACGGAGAAAAAGGTGTTCCGAGCGTTGCCGAGTGGCTTTCTGAAGTTAATGCTAAAAAGTCCACGGTATTGGCATTGCCCCTTGAGACATTGCCGTTGGAGCGCTATAAAAAAATACGGGAAAGTGTCTCCAAGGTGATTGATTTTCCCGATGAAGCGATCACAAAAGAGTGGCCGGACAGACCTAAGCGCGAAATATCCTCGCTTTACATACATCGCGCGAGTTCTGTTTCTGCCGCCGACAAGCTCAAACGGCTTCAAAAGTATATCGAGTCAATAAATACTCACGCTTCGCCTTCTGCCCTTCTTTTAACCAAGCTCGATGACATCGCCTGGTTAACCAACTTACGGGGGGCGGATATCGCCTTTAATCCTGTGTTTTTAAGTTGGGCTTGGGTTTTGCCCGACAGCGCAACACTCTTTTTGCATGATGAGATCCTTGATGACCAAGTAGCCCAATACTTAAAAGAAGCCGGTTGGATGATCGCGCCTTATGCGTTGCTCGAAAAAACGATTGAGGCTTTTCTCAGTCAAGGCGGCAAGGTTCTTGCCCGAGAAAACGATCTCAATGCCAAGCTCTATAGCCAAATTAATGACGCATGGGTGCCTGTTAAACATCCCGTTTCGTTATGGAAGTCGGTAAAGACAAAAGAAGAAATAGCGGGGCTAAAGGAAGTCATGAAAGCTGACGGAGAGGCTCTTCAAGCTTTTATTGATGAACTTAAGGTGCGGTTGGCTAATGGGGAAAAACTTACCGAAAATGATGCCGTGGACATTTTGCATCAAAAGCGCTCGGCCATCGAGGGCTTTATCGGTGAGAGTTTTGGAACGATCGCCGCGGTCGATGCCAATGCGGCGCTTCCTCACTATGAACCCGAAGAGGGCAAAGGAGCGCAGATCGTACCGCCTTGCATACTGTTGGTGGATTCCGGAGCACACTACGATCGCGGGACAACGGATACGACGCGTGTTTGGTTTTTAGGCAATCCTAAAGACTACCCCCAAGAAAAACTGCAACGCTTAAAGAGAGACTACACCGCCGTCTTTTTAGCGATGAAAACCCTTTCAGAGGCAACGTTTAAACCCGGAACGAACGGTGTTCAACTGGATCGAATAGCTCGCGCTCCGATACAGGCAATCGGCGCCGATTTCGGTCATGGAACAGGCCACGGTATTGGGTTGACGCTTAATGTCCATGAAACGCCTCCCAGCATTTCACCCCGTGAGCGGGAAGGAACGCTGACGCCTTTTGAGCCCGGTATGGTCACTAGCGATGAACCCGGTATTTATCGTCCCGGTGAGTGGGGCATTCGTATCGAAAACATGCTCGTTTGCGTGGAAAAAGAAGACGGTATGCTGGGTTTTGAAACGTTAACGCAGTGCGAGATTGATCGGACGCTTTTAATGGAAAATAGCCTGGTTGGTTTGTGATTTTTAGAGCAATTCGAATTTGTTTTCTGACACAGTCGGATTGAGTCATTTTTTGCCGGTAAGTTAGCAAATTACTTTCTATCTTATTGTTAATCAAGGGGAAATTTAATCCTAACAGCGCTAACAGTGTTAGGATTATGTTAACACTGTGTTGATAACGATATTGCCATGTTTGTGCTAAAAATCTAATAATCTAATATCAGATTATTAGATTTCGGTGTTTTTTTATTAGATTTTTTATTAGATTTTTTTTGTTGATTTGGTTTCAAACCGTTTCGGTTCGATTCTGATTTTTCTTAAAAGGTTAAGATAACAATAAGTGCTTAACTGCATGAACCGAGATGTCAATATTTTGAAATTTCAAGACTGTGGTCAAAGAAGTACCAGCTCCCACAACCAATGATGCTAATCGTACCTATCGGAAAATGACCGAAGAGGCGGTGGCGCCATTGGTTTTGAAGTTGGGTGTTCCAACGATGCTATCAATGCTCGTGACAGCACTCTACATGACGGCTTCCACTTACTATGTTTCTTATTTAGGAACGTCTGCCGTGGGGGCCATGGGGGTTATTTTTGCCCTTCAGACGATTATTCAAGCCATTGGTATCATGATCGGTCAAGGGTGTGCGGCGCAAACTTCTCGCCTTTTGGGCGCTAAGGCTTACGTTCATGCCAATACGCTTGCCTCTTCCGGTCTTTTTCTCTCCCTTCTTTTTTCTTCGCTTTTTGCTTTGACCGCTTGGTCTGTATTGGAGTGGCTTTTGTCCTGGATGGGGGCGACCGCCACCATTTTGCCTTACGCGAGCACCTACGCTCAGATCATTTTGTTGGCCTGCCCCTTTATGGCCGCTTCCTACACACTCAATAACCTTTTGCGCTCTGAAGGCTTGGCAATCGTTGGCATGATGGGGTTGGGGGCCGGGGGAGTGCTCAATATCGGTGTTGCCCCCATCTTCATTTTTGTTTTTGATTGGGGGATTGCAGGCGCCGCCTGGGCCAATGCTTTGTGTCAAATCATTTCGTTTACGATCCTTCTGTCGCATTACCTGAGGGGAAAAGGGTCGCTTCAGATTCATTGCTCTTTTATTTCTAAAGAGGCGGCTATTTACTTTTCTATTTTTAAAAACGGTTTGCCCTCTCTTACTCGAAACTCGTTGGGAGCCGTGGCTGCTTCCGTTTTAAATCTGATGGCCGGCCGCTATGGAGATGCCGGGGTTGCCGCAATGAGTATTGTGGGTCAGGTCATGATGATGACGAACGCCTTTTTGATTGGATTAGGGCAGGGCTTTCAGCCCGTATTAGGTTACAACTGGGGAGCAAAGCTTTTTGATCGTGTGAAAACGGCGTTGGATGTCACCATTGCGATGGGAACGGCGCTGATGGTGGCGCTAGGCCTTTTGGGCTTTATTTTCGCCCCTGAGGTGGTGGGCTTTTTTGAAGTAAACGACCCGGATGTGATGAATGTGGGGGTCTTGGCTTTGCGACTTCAGTGTTCGGTGGCGATTATTGTTCCGGTGAATGTGATCGGCAACATGGCTTTTCAGGTGATAGGCCGAACGGCCGTTGGTACGTTATTGGCAGCCACCAGACAAGGTCTTTTTTTCCTGCCGCTTATTTTGATATTGCCCGGTCAGATCGGTTTGCTGGGTGTTCAATCAGCGCAACCCATTGCTGAAGTATTGTCCTTCTTTGTGTGCGGGTATTTCCTTTGGCATTTCAGAACGGAAGTGCAAAATCGGATAAAAATTCAAAAAGGCGGAGAGTTGAATTGAAAATAGCAGGTCTGTTTCGCTTTGAAATCAAGATCGTTAACCGTTAAAATATTAGTAGTAAACAATGATAACTAACGTTAACTACTAAAATGAGCTTAGTTAATAATCTCATTTCTCCTCTGGATATTCGTGTCAGCATTGCAGATCGATTCAAAAGAATTCGTCTGGACCAGAATGTGTCCCAAGAACAATTGGCAGAGCGCTCAGGCGTTTCGTTGGGATCACTCCGGCGTTTTGAGTCCAAAGGAGAAATTTCCTTAAAGAGTCTAGTGCGTTTAGCCATTAGTTTGAATCGTGCACAGGATTTTGATTTGTTGTTTCAGATTGAAGAAGAAATAGATCTTTTTAAACCAGAATCCAAGCCCAGACAAAGAGCGAGCAGGGGTACAAAATGAGAGAGAACGTATTCCTTAATTTGGAAGGAAATCGACAACTGACAGCTCCTAACGGCGTGAAAGAAATTTAACAAGCTTAGGAAGAAAAAATCTGTATTTAAGATATTTATTAATTATCTCTTTTTGCGATAATGTTAAAATATCGCAAATGGAGATATTTTTTCAATGCTAGAAACTCGGATCTATCTCACGAATCAATTAGGAAGTCTTTTAAAGGATTACCGGAAATCTCAAAACATTTCCCAGAAAGAGCTGGCTGAACGAACTCAAATTTGTCAGTCTAGGATTTCGTTTTTGGAAAACCATCCGGAAAATATCAGTATCGGACAGCTGATGCGTTGGCTCAGTGTTTTGGGTTTGGAAATCAAAATAGCAGTTAAAAAAGATGAGCCAATGACAACAGAGTGGTGATCTGAACAGAAGATTGTCCACGCCTCATCAGGATTTCTTCTAAGAAAAGAATAATCAACGCTTAAGCCCGTTATACTTAGAAATTGATATTTCTTTTTCACCCCCGGAGGATCTCCATTATGCAAACCGCTGTTAAAGCCATGTTTGTCGCGGGCGCTTGCCTTATCGCGGCAAGTTTTTCCGCGCAAGCCGCTCAAACCATTCGCCTGGCGCACACAGCTGCCACCAGTCACGCCCATCATGCAGCCGCTCTTCAGTTTGCGCAAAATGTGGAAAGCCGCACAAAGGGGGAATTAAAGGTTGAGGTTTATCCTTCCGGGGAACTGGGTGATCAACCGGCTCTTGCTGAGCAGGTGACGATGAGCGCCTTGGATATGGCTGTGGTTTCGTTGGGCAACATGGCTATGTACGATAAAAAGCTCAACGCGATGACGGCTCCTTTCTTGTTTAAGAGCTACAAACAGGCTCATCAGGTCATTGATGACTTTGTGATGCCTTGGATGAATAAAGGTTTGGCTTCCTACGATGCCATGGGTTTATCCATGTTTGATTATGGGTTCCGCCAGACAACCACCCAAAACGTTGTTGTCAATAAAGCCGAAGACCTTAAAGGAGTGAAGATTCGCGTGCCGCCTGCCACCGGTCTATTGGCCGCCTTTGACGCGATAGGCGCCAACACGCAAAGCATCGCTTACTCTGAACTCTACACGTCGCTCAAGCAAGGCGTGGTGGTCGGAGAAGAAAACCCGGTTTTCACCATTTTGGCCGACAGCCTTTATGAGACACAAAACCAATTAGCCATGACCAATCACTACTTTGACTGCCAAGTGCTTTTAATTAACAAGACGGTCTATGATGGCTTGTCCGGCGAGCAACAAGCCATTTTGAAGGAAGAAGCGGTCAATGCCCAAAACCTCACGCGCAAGATGATTAGCGAAGGGGAAAGCGCCGTGGTTGAAGAGTTAAAGAAAAAAGGGATGAATGTGACCTATCCAGACCGTCAATCGTTTATTGAAAAGATGGCTCCCGCGTATGAAAAAGTGGCAGAACTGGCTGGTAAAGACGCTATGCGGGAAGTCTTAAACGCCGTTAAAGCGACGGAATAAGAAGGGTGTTTAGACCATGGTGATGTTTGCGATTTTTGCGGGCGTGCTGGTTCTTCTTTTACTGGGGGTGACAACAGCCGTCACAATGGGTTTTGCTTCCATTGCTACCTTTTTAATGGCAGGAGGCGACATGGCTAGGCTCTTTCTTGTGCCTCAGCGCATGTTCTCCCAAGTCTCGGGCATCACCTTAATGTCTATTCCGTTTTTCTTGCTCATGGGCAACCTCATGAGCGTGGGCGGCATCTCAAAAAGCCTTTTTGGTTTCGGTCGTGTCTGTTTGGGGCATAAGGCGGGTGGTTTATCCAATGCTGCTATTGTGGCCTGTATTGTGATGGCGGCGATGTCAGGCTCTGCCGCTGCTTGCGCGGCAGGCATTGGCATGATCGCCATCGCCGAAATGACTAAATCAGGTTATGACCGCGCCTTTAGCTGCGCCACCATTGCCGCAGGCGGCGCCCTGGGTCCGATTATTCCGCCATCTATTACACTCATCTTATTTGCGGGCCTTACGCAAACCAGTGTCAATGCCCTTTTTGCTGCGGGCGCCGTTCCGGGCGTTCTGTTAGGGCTGGCTTTTATGCTTTGGTCTTCCTATGTGTGTAAAAAGGAAGGCTATACGGTCACCCCCAAAGCCTCTTGGAGTGAGCGCTGGACGGGTTTTAAGGATGCTTTTTGGTCACTTCTGACACCAGTCATTGTGATTGGCGGTATGTTTGCCGGTCTTTTTACTGCAACCGAAGCTGCTGCGGTTGCATCGTTTTACGTTTTTATTCTCGGCCTTTTTGTCTTTAAGACGTTAAAGCTTTCGGACATTCCCTCTATTCTCTGGAATACGGTTGAACAAACCGCGAAGGTGATGTTTGTGATTGCCACGGCGGGCTTTTTCCAGTACGTTCTTTTGTACACCCGCATTCCTCAGCAAACAATTGCTTTTGTCTCGGGAACCTTCTCCTCCATTGCTGTGGTCCTTTTGATCATCATTTTGATTTTGGTGATCATGGGGTGCTTCATGGAAGGCACGGCCATCTTGTTGATCACGGTGCCGATTTTTGTGCCCATTGCGAAGAGCTTCAATTATGACCTCATTCAATTGGGTATCGTGATGTGTATTGCTTTGGCCGTCGGGGTGCTCACGCCACCCGTGGGACTTAACCTATACGTCATGGCCTCGATTACCGGCGAGAAGGTCATGGAGATTGCCAAGAAGTCTGTGGGCTATGTGGTGATTATGATTTTGATGGCGATGGCTGTGGCCTTTATTCCGGGATTGTCTTTAGGCTTGGCCGGTATTGTGGGGTGAAGAGATGCTGAGAATTTTAAAAACCATTGATCATTGGGTAAGCCGTATCACGCGTCTCATTTGCGTCGTTGCCCTAGGGGCAATCGTTGTCATGTTTTTGGCAAACGTTTTTGTGCGCTTTGTCCCCATCTACAACTTCACCCAAACGGACGACTGGATTCAGATTTGCCTCATCTGGATGATTTTCTTGGGGGCTCAGGAATTGGTGCGCACGAGAAACCACTTTGTGGTCGAAGTGATGACCGAACGGTTGGAAGGCAAAGCTGGAAAAATCTGCAGGGCTATTGTCTGTGCGATTGAACTTTTCACGTACGCTTTGATTTGTTACTACGGTTGGGTATGGGTGATGCGCGCTCATGCTTACATGCAGTCCATTCCCTGGATGCAGGTGAAGGTGGCTTATGCCGCGATTCCTATTAGCGCGTTTTTCATGTCGTGCTATGCGTTGAGGGACTTCATTTTGGCGATTCAGGGTCGATATGATGATTTTGAATCGATTTGATTTGAAGAAGCCTAAATCGCCAACATTGATAGTGGTGCTGTTAAAACGAGTCGGTGTTTTAATAAATTTGTGAATGACTCATGCTTCAACCATTGCCTTTAGGTCGCTCGACATTTTCAACATTACGTGCACGAAATGAAATTTATGTCGATAAAACTGCTTTGATTCATCGCCTTGCGCAGTTTGACTCTAAAATCTTCCTTGCACGCCCAAGGCGTTTCGGCAAGTCCTTGCTAGTCTCTACGTTTGAATCTTTATTTAAAAATGGGTTGAGAGATTTTGAGGGATTGGCCATTGAAAAACTATGGAAAGATAAAACCTATCCGGTTGTTCGATTAGATTTTTCAGGCTTAAAGGCTTACAAAGATTTAGGACAATTTCAAATTGCCTTTCAAAGTCTTTTATCGTCGGTTTTTGCACCTTTGGGTTTTCACTATGATTCTGAAAACCAAACGATTCTTTTTATTGATCAATTCAAAATGTGGCTCTCTGCTCAGCCACCGAGCTCTTTTGTGCTTTTAATTGATGAATATGATGCACCGCTCACCAATCATTTAGATAGCGCTACGGTTTTTGACAATATTCGAGATTATCTTGGCGAATTTTATGCAGCCATCAAGCAGTATGAAGGGTGCTTGCGCTTTTTCTTCATGACAGGCATTACAAAGTTCAGCAATACCAGCATTTTCTCAGCCTTCAACAATATAGAAGATATTTCTTTGGACGAAAAATTCGGAGAGTTGCTCGGTTATACGGAGGAGGAAATTGCTAAATACTTTGAGGCTTATCTTCAAAAGGCTCAAAGCGCATTGCAACTTTCGAAGTCTGAGTTGTTAGTTAAGTTACGAGAGCAGTATGATGGCTTTTCATTTGACCGCAAAGCTGCCACGCATGTCTATTGCCCTTGGTCGGTTTTAAATTTTCTAAAGCGTCCCGAAGAAGGTTTCCGAAATTACTGGTATACAAGCGGCGGTCAACCGACTGTGTTGATGAAATATCTAGCTGATCACGCTCTTCAATCGCCAACTGTTTATAACGAATCCGTCTTGTTTTCAATATCCGATTTAGGGGCAAGCCGACAATGTGATGAAATTTCTGTTGAGGCCTTACTGACTCAAGCTGGATATTTGACGATTAAAGAAGGGGTTGGGGGAGACTTCGTTCGATTGGGCTATCCCAATGAAGAGGTTGCTCGTTCAATGGCTAGACTTTATGCGGCTGAATTGCTCAAAGGTCAGGATGTTGCCAATTCCGGCGTTCCCAGTCTTTTTAAGGTGATGGCGGAGCAATCGCCGGAGACAGTGGTTAGTTATTTCAACCGAGCACTTGGCTCTATTGACTATGTTCGTTATCCGATTGAAAACGAAGCGGCCTGTCGGGCGTATTTGCAGGTGCTTTTGATTGGTGCAGCGCTTTTACCGAAGGTGGAAGTCCATAACGCTTTGGGAAGAAGCGATATGGAAGTGGAGGTCGGTAATCGGCACTGGTTTTTTGAATTCAAATTCGCAAAAACACCGGCAGAAGTTCAGAAGTTATTAAATCAGGCTGTGAGTCAAATGCAATCAGTGCACTATGGTGAGAATGCGGCAAATAAGCATTTAATTCGTGTTGCCATGGTATTTAGCGCAAAGGATCGTCGTTTTAGCGCTTGGAAAGTTGCCTAAACCAATATCCCGACGTTTAAAACAGTGAGTTTGGGGGATTTGAAAACTTGATCCCCCAGGATTAAGCAATTAAAAATAGACTGCGTGTCCCGCACTCAGAAGACGGGCTTTTTGATAATGGTTTTTATCGAACTTTTGCGGAGCAAAGTACAAGACAAATCCTTGTGGTAAATTGGCGGAGATGTCTACCTCAATGCGGTTAATTTCATTGTTTGGAGTCTTTTTAAGATTCATTTCTAGTGAGGTTGCCCAAAATTTCCAATAATCGCCCTGAGTTAAGTTTTGATTTTGAGCTACCCAAGTAGGCAATTCTGTTGCACTCTCGTTACTGTGATGTAGTGTGAAGGTAACGCTGCAGGGATCTCTCATTGTGCAGGCGTAGTCCTCTTTGATTAATCTCATCTGAACTTCTTCCCGAAGACTGCCGCCTTCAAGCTCTAAAGAGTTTGTTTTGACATCTGAAATGATGAAGCCACTTTTTTCGAAAGCTTGGCCGCTTGCCAAGGTCATGGACTTTAAAGCGTATGAGCGAGCTTCGTCGAGGGAAGGTTGCTCTTTTGCCGATACAAAGGCGAACCAGTGATTCATGCCTTCAAAGTAAACAGTGTCGCTCTTCCAGCCTAAACTGAAGAAATCAAGTCCGACACCGGTGGAAAAGCTTCCCTTGGATGCCTCAAGTCCGAGTCCTTGAAGGGGAGAGTTGGCTAGCAGCGTCACGCCTAGATTTCTCATTAAATGAGACTGAGGCTTCACACTTTCAAATTGGGTCTTAGCGGATGAAGCGGTGGGAATCCTCAAGATTCCGAATTGTTTGCCAAGATTATGCGCATACGATTGGGACTCATCATATGAGAGGTTGTTAGCTGGAATGGTTTGAGGTAATTGAGTGGTTGAACAAGCTGTTAATGCCAGCGTTCCGATGGCGATTGTAAAAAGAGGCGTCTTACTCATCGGGCGTCTCCTTGTTGGTTTATGAAAGTAATGTTTAAAAAGCGTGTTTTGAATCTGATTAAAATCAAAACAAGAAGCCAAATATAAGGCAAAACCCTAATGTTTGAAAGTCTTTTTAGGGATTTTTGTTTGAGTTTTGTAACAAAAAATTAGACACAAATAGTTTTCTGAACGATTCAGTTTTTTGGCCTCTAAAACACCACAAACATTTCAAAAATATTGTCCAATTTCAGTTGTTTTATAGCAACAATGGTTTGTCCTAATATTTTAAATATTCTTCTATCTATATGAAAAATAAAAATATTTATTAAGCGTTAAAAAGTGTTCTATGTGAAGAATGATCCCTTATTGATCGTAATCAATACTTTGGGGGGGGGCAGCGTACCCTGACTGCATCCGGGAGTGACCGGAGAGTTTTTTATGTTCGTTTTAACTTTAGGGTATCGCTATGAATAAGGCGTTTAAAGTTTTATGGAATCATGTTAGAAATACATACGTTGTGGCATCAGAAGCGCAGACAACGCATGGAAAGCCAGGTAAGGCAACAAAAACGATTGTTGCCGCGGCTGTGGCTGGGTTTATGGCTGTCGGCAGTTCGGCATCAGCATTAACACTGAATGAAAGTACTGTACTAGAATCAGGTACTACCAAATTTCATTCAGGTAACGGCGAGCTTATTATTGAGACTGAAGGTGATGCGAAGAATTTAGCAACCGCCATTAAAAATTTTGTAACAGCTGATAAAGCAGACAAGTCGCAAGCACTAGAAGCGCTAAGAGAGGCATTAGGAACTGGAAAAGGAATTACTTTAGTTGGTTCTGCTGGTGGACAGCATTATTTCGATCCTACAACCAAAGTCATGTTGCAACTGGCTTCTACTCAGATTGATGATGAAGAAATGAAAAGGATTGTATCAACGCTTGTCAATCAATTTGAAATGGCTGCACAGAATTCTGTAGAAGGATCAATCAACATTTCAACTTCTGAAAAAGTAAATAGTCCGTTACTAGTATCAACCATTGGAGCGGATAATGTCATTAGTCTTTTTGGTGAAGAAACTTCAGTTGTCAGAAAAGGGGACGTAACAATAGATTTAGATAAAGGAAATTCAATAGGTCTCATTGCTGGAGGGGCAGCCACTAATATTGGTGGCATTACTTTAAAAACAGATGAACTTTCAATGCCAACAACTTCTCAGTTGACAAGTTCTGTTTTGGAAGGATCTACTGAATTAAATTTGGAAGGGAAAAATAGTTCTATTCTTTCATTTGGGGGCGGCTCTGCCATTGCTATTACAGGAAAAGCAGCCTCAACAGTTACCGGCTCATCAAACATCAAAATTGATACAACTGCCAAGTCTGAAGGATATGAAGGCCTGCACGCAGGTGTTGTGGGTGGTGGTTTGTCTCTTGCCACTATGGGTGGCGAAAGTACCTCTACAGTTGGAGAAACCACAATTGACTTAACAAATGGCGCAGTCCTTGGAGTTTTGGGAGGCGGCGTAGCAGCCAGTGCAGAAATTTCAGCTGTAAAGGACGAGCTCTTTGAAGGCACGCTTGCTCAATACAAAGACAATATTCTATTTGATGATAGTTTGGAAGAAGGTGGACAAGCAACTGCCACCTCCGGAGATGTCCACATTATCGTAGGTGAAAAATCTTCTGTCGCTGGTATTGTTGGTGGTGGTTTGGCTGCTGCTCAACAAATGTGGGATAGTACAAAATCCTCAACCGCAGGTGTTGAAGTTGGCAATGTTCAAATCGATATTGGTAGCACAGAGGCTGCCCCAATGTTCAGTAACGAAGAAGAAAAGCTTGCTTATCACGAGAATACAGTTTCTCCGCTGCTTGATAAAGTAAAAGGCTATATTGCAGACCAAGAATCAATTGGTGAGTTTGAGTTACTTGGTGATATTGTGGATGCAGCCAAACCGGGCTTAACCATTGGTGTTTTAGGCGGTGGTATGGCTTTGGGTTATCAGGCTAATAACGGTGCTCCAACTGACAGTATTACCACAGCTAAGGCTACAAGTACCGTTAAAGGTGATATAGCGATCAATGTTCATAGCGGCTATAACATTGGTATCTTTGGTAGTGGTTTAGCTGCTTCCTCAGCGGCTTCCGTTGGTGATGAAACTCAGAACGCTGTTTCTTCGGTCAATGATGTCCTTATTACGTTAGACGGCGGGGACACGGTCGGTGTAATGGGTGGCGGTATAACTTTCTTTACCGGTACAGGAGAACCCAATAAGGGAGTTAGTGCTGAGTCTACAACGGCTTCTGCAACGATCCATGTGACAGATGATGCTGTTGTAGATGGCCTCGTTGGTGGCGGATTGTCAATTGATGACTCCAATCCAAAGGGTGAAGATGGACAGTATATTGCTACAAAGAATGTTTCATCCACCGTTGAAACGGCGAATATCTTAGTTGATTCTGGTAATGTCGGATATATCCACTTTGAAGTGTTCAATCCTGCGCAAGCTGAATCGAATCCGGGATTGGCCACCTATTGGAATTCTCTGACTTATGCGATGCTCAATGAAAAGGCTGCCATTGTGGGCGGCGGTTTAGCCGCCGGTGGCCAGGGAGCTGAAGACGATGAATCGGGGGCTGCGCATGTTGGAACTGTCAATATTGTGTTAAACGGTCAGACAAGCGCAGAAAACGAAGCAACTACTGTTGTTGACGGAAATATTTTCGGTGGTGGTATTGCAACCGATGGCGCTTGGTCCAGTGTGGCTACATCAAATATCTCAGTCGATGGTGCAGTGGTTAATGGAGATATTTATGGAGGTGGTCTTGCTCTAGAAGGAAAGTATATGAGCAACGGAGCAAAGGACACCTACAACAATCAATCCAAATCTACAGTTGACACCGTTAACATTTATTTGGCCAGTGGTGAAGTTAATGGTAACGTCTATGCCGGAGGTAAGGTTAGCTCTGATTCTGGCGAAGGTGTCGCTTCTTCAACTGTTCAAACAGCTAACGTTTATCTTTCCAATGATCAAGTCTTAGGAACAGACAGTCAAGTTGATGGTTCCGGCGCTCAAACGGCTAATTTGTTCTTAAGTACTCAAGAAGATGCCTATACATTTGCTGACGGTCAGTCCGTTACGGCATTTGATACGATTACTTCTGCTACAACCGTCTCCGGTATGAACTATAACTTCGGGGATAAAAACTCAACGACAGTCTTGGGTGGTCCGGTTGATTTTGCTTCGTTAGATGGTATTAGTGGTAAAACCCTTGCTATTGGTAACGATCAGTCTTCCGGTATTGCTTCATATACTGGTTCAGTCAATGGTCTAACCCTTGATATACAGAACGGTTTAATGTCAATTAATACTGACAGCAAAACCGGTATAGCAGGATTGGCTACGGTTTCTACACAACCTAAAGCCGCATTGTTTGTAACGGGCTCGACTGACTTGAGTGGCGCTAAGGTTTGGGTAGGTAATGCTGAAAAGACTGAATCAACTGGCTTGTTCTTAGGGGCTGACGGTGTGTTGATTGCGGATGCTGCAACAGGGGATACCTCTGTTACTGCTGATAGCATTGATACCTCCGCAGGTACGATCCATTTTGTTGGTGTCGCAACAGAAGGTGCACAAGTAACGATTGCAGCTTCCGAAGGGACGGCGACGAGTGTTGATAACGTACTTTATAAAGAAGTTCGTAATGATGATGTATACACATTTGAACAACGTTCTTCTTCTGAGCTTGATGAAGTCGGTTTAGGCGACGTGGATGACACGGAAGCCCTGGGCGATATCTCACACCAAGATGACGATGCTTCTGAGTACATCAAAGGTTTCTTGGATCAAAGCAACACATCGATTGATAGTACGAACCGCTCGCAACAAATTAACGCTGCGATGAACTTGGCTGCCGCAGCCGGTGTCCAAACGGTTGCTATTGATAGCGCCGCCATGGGTATTGATGCTGCTGCCAAACGCGCTTCTTTGATTAACGACTTTGCAGAAGGTGGAGTCCTCTTTGCAGAAGCGACCGGCAAGCGCTTTGAAATGGGCGGCTCGTCTGACTTCGGTGCTATCAAGGCCGACTTGGGCGGCATCGTCGTTGGTGGTGAATACACGACGAACGACTGGACGTTTGGCGCCTTGGCTAACCTTGGTACCGGCACGGTACGCGGTCAAGACACCAACAGCGGTGTGAAAAACGACGTTGACTACTATGGCGTGCAAGCCTACGCAGCAAAACGCTTCGGAAGCTTTAACGTTGTGGGTCAAGTGGGCTATGTGACGACTTCCAACGATGTTTCTCATGCCACGGCCGCTCTTGATAAAGCTGATATCGATGCTGACGTTATGAGCGTTGGTGTTCGCGGTGAAATGCGCTTTGATCTCACGCAAAACACTCGTTTGGTGCCGTACGTTGGTGTCAACTACCTACGTGTAAGCACGGACGGTTTCCATACCAAGCAAGGTCTTGAAGTTAAGGATCAGGATCAAGACATCGTAACGATCCCGGTTGGCGTGAAGTTTGCGGGCGACATGCAAACGGCTTCCGGCTGGAAGTGGACACCTTCGATGGATATCGGTTACGTGGCCGCCTTGGGTGACCGCGATACCGATGCTCGCACGAAGGTTGGCGCCACCACGGTTCATACATCGATGGACGTGTGGTCTGAAAGCGTGGTTCGCACAAGCTTTGGTTTGAAGGCTCAGAAAGAAAACTGGGGCTTCGGCGTTCAAGCCGGCAGCGCCCTGGGTTCTGATGACACGCAAGAGCTCTTCGGTCAAGTCCGTGTGGATTATCGCTTCTAATAGATCACATAGATACTGACCTAGTTTTCCGTTAGGAAAACTTTTAAGGGGGTGGATCAAAAATTGGTCTGCCCCTTTTGTTTCGAGCTTCAATAAGTTGCGTACAATATCCCGAAGATTGTCTAAAAGGTAGTAGTGACATGTCGGAGAGTTATTCCTTGATTTCAGCTCGTGAGCATTATTTGATGCAACCCGTTGTGGATGCCTTTACAGACTATTTGGCGGACTATATCGCAGGCCGCGTGTTTGACCCGCCTTACCTTACTCAAACCTATCGTCCCAAGGCTCAATACTGTTTTACGAGTCTGCAGGATGCATGGGAGCAGTATATTCAGGAAGTGCCTAACCGAGAATTTCAGGAAAGGCTGATCCGTTATGAAAAACCGCTCAAAGAGGTCATAGATAAGCGCGATGATGAGGCTTTTATTCAAATCGTGATTGATATGTTCGGTGAGGACAGCCTGGTTTTAAACAGCAATCTCGAAACATTGCAGGCATCAAAAAATCTGTGTGAGTGCACAGCCTATGCGTGTAGCCAACTTGCGGACGATTCGCCTGAATACACGATATTCGGAAAAGATTTCGGTCCGCGTATGTCCTCATTTCATTCGCGCATTTACGCGACGCTTTTGCCTGACTTTATAACGTATGAGAGCCGTGTTTGCGCAGCTCTTTGCTACTTTATCCGCGAATATTGCATCAGCCAAGACATTAAGCTTCCGAAGGAGCTTCAATTGGGCAGTCTTCAAGGATGGGGAAAAACAAAAAAGGACAAGGGCCGAGATGCTTCTTGGAATGGCAATGTGTTTCAAAGGCTCGATACGATGAAAAAGCGTCCCATGCGTGAAAGGACCTTTGCCAATAGTAATGTGCTTGCCTCATGGGCGGTAGCCGAGGCAATCAGAAAGGCCAAAGCGAATAAAGAGGGGAGTGCCTGGCTTGAAGGTCCCTATCCCATCCGTAAGGTTGAGGCCGCGCTTTTCATGTTGGGGGCCGAGTTGCCGCCAGTTCAAGAAGAGATTGTTTAGACTGAGCTTTCCTAAACTTTCAACTCTTTTAACATTGCTTGTCTCAGGATAGTATTGATTCGCGTTTGGTAGCCTTTTCCCTGAGATTTAAGCCATAGGAGAACGTCAGCATCAATTCGAATTGAAATGGATTTTTTTACAGGACGATAAAGCAGTCCTCTTACCGCTTCATCAGCGAAATCATCGGGGATCTGAGGAATGTCTGAATAATCGATATCCTCATCACGGATATTCAAAAGGCGACGACGTTCTTCATTCGTCAGTGGCTTTTTACTTTTGAGTTTATTAAAGCTAACACTTTTAATGGATCCTGCTTTTTGTTTAATTGTCATGATTAATTAACTCTACAAGTATCTCTATTTCAGTATATACAAAACTGTAATCTAATAAATTACCTTAAGATAGAAAAGTACTGCAGAAAGCTCTATTCTATGATTGAAAGAAACAAAAACCGGACGAGTTTCTCCTCGCCCGGTTTGTCTTGAAAGGTCTAATGGGCTAGAACATTAGAAACTAGCGATTTGACCATCGGTGCGCTTTTCAGTACCGGCGCAGAGAATACCGGTCTTTTCATCGCGCAAAATCACTTGGCCGCGACCCATGTGATAGGGGTCAGGTTGGACAACAATGTCGTGGCCCATGCGTTGTAACAAGCGAACCAAGTGGTTGGGCATGTCATGTTCCACTTCAACCTTCTTGCCACCGATCCACTGCCAACGCGGAGCGTCCAATGCTTGTTGCGGGTTCAAGTGGAAGTCGATCATATTCATGATGACTTGCAAGTGAGCTTGAGGCTGCATCCAACCGCCCATGATGCCCATGGCTGAGATCGGTTGATCACCCTTGGAGATGAAGGCCGGAATAATCGTGTGATACGGACGCTTGCCGCCTTCGTAAGCATTCGGGTGCTTTTCATCGAAGCGGAAGTTTTGAGCACGGTCATTTAACGAAATACCTGTACCCGGAACCACGATACCGGAGCCGAAACCTCTGAAGTTACTTTGAATCATGCTCACCATGTTGCCTTCGGCGTCAGCCGTGGCAAAGTACACTGTGGAGCTATAGCGGGGATCGCCCACTTCAGGCATCAAAGCAGAATCCGGTTTAATCAGTTTTCTGCGGTCATCGGCATACTTCTGGCTCAAGAGCTGTTCAGAAGTCACAATCATGTGAGAGGGTTCTGCCACGTATTCCATCGTATCCACGAAGGCAAGCTTCATGGCTTCGATTTGCTTGTGCAACGTATCGATCGTGTCGCGTTCGCCGAACGTGAAGCCCTTCAGGATGTTAAGAGCCATCAAAACCGTGATGCCGTGGCTGTTGGGCGGAATTTCCCAAACATCATAGCCGCGATAGTCGGTCTTTAAGGGTTCAACCCATTCGGGATGGTAGGCGGCCAAGTCTTCGGCCGACAAGAAGCCGTTATGTTCCTTCATAAAGGCATCGATCTTTTGAGCCAAAGCGCCGCGGTAGAAGGACTCACCCTTGGTGCGGGCGATTTCGCGAAGCGTTTCGGCCATGTCATGGCTCTTAAACACATCGCCCGGGCGCAACCACGTGTCGTTCGGCGCAAAGGTGTCAAACCAACCCTTAAATTCCGGACGATCGCGGTACTTGCTGTAGTTCTTATAGGCTTCTTCCCACAAACGGCTGATGTTGGGAGAAACGGGGTAACCGTTTTCCGCATAATCAATAGCCGGTTGCATCACTTCTTCTAAGGGCAAACGGCCGAAACGCTCATGCATGGCCATCCAGCCGCCGACAGCACCGGGGACGTCGATCGGCTCGACCCCATAGGGTGGGATGCTTTCAAAGCCGCGTTCTTTCAGTTTGGCAATGGAGGCGGCTTTGGGCAAAGGACCTGAACCATTGATACCGTAGAGTTTGCCCTTGTACCAGATAAGGGCAAAGCAGTCTGCACCCAAACCGTTACCGGTGGGTTCTACAACAGGCTGAGCAGCGGCTACGGCTACGGCCGCGTCAATGGCATTACCGCCTTTGAGCAAAACCTTAAGGCCGGCTGCGGCGCCCGATGGGTTGCCCACGCAGGACATGCCGTTTTTAGCGTAGACCACGTGGCGCTTGGAGGCGTAAGGATAGTCTTGAGCGTCAAATTTAAACATGATACTTTCCTTTCTCTTGGTTCAGAATTCGTTACGCAGCAATAAAGGTTTCGAAGATGCCCGCAATGATGACGGAAACCGAGGTCACGGTTGTGAAACCGGCCACAAGGTACTTCGACATGATGGCATCCAAAACAACTTGTTTTTCTTCTTCGTTTTCAGCCGCAGCCGTTGCCACTTCGTTGGCAATCAGGTAGGTAGCCGGGAAGCCCAAAAGCTGAGCGGCGGCCACACCCAAGGCGACGTTTTTGTGACCTTGAACTTTCCAAAGCGGCAAAATACCGAAGCAGACATAAAGCAGAACAAAGACAACGATAAAGACGATGACTGTGCTGTAGCCCAACACGATGAGATCGCCCAATTCAATCTTGGCCAAACTCGGGATGATGGATGCGAACACGGCAACGTTAAAGATACCGCCTGACTTGGCTTGGGCAAGAATGTTTTTCGGCACAAGACCCGTCGTTGCCATAATGGCGCCCAAAATCAAGCACCAAATGGTGTAGCTTAAACCGGTGAACTGTCCGATGCACCAAGCAACCCAAGAGAAGAAGGCCGTGATGCCCAAGCAGACAAACTGACCGTAGTACTTCTTGTGCTTGTCAAAGAAAGTGAGCGTGGGTTTTTCGCCGGCTTTGGTTTGAGCCTTATTGGGGTTCACGCCGGTTTGACGGTACACGGCCAACACTTCACGGGCTTCACGCAAACCGAAGTAAGAGGCAAAAGGCGTACCGAAGAATTTTTGCACAGCGTAGAGAATGGTGCCCAAAGCGGCAGCCATTTCCAGGCCGTTTTCCATGGCAGCGGAGGTCATGATCTGCGTGGCCACAATACCGCCGTTGATAATCGGGATAGCAACGATGGTTTCGTTGTAACCGATCAAAGGAACGAGCACAATCATGCCGATCCAAATGACAGCCATGGATAAGCAGGCGGTGGCCACCGTGCGCCATTCAGCCATCAATTCACGCATATTGATTGTGGTGCCCATGCCGAAGACCACAAAGCCCACGGCCCATTTGCCGATTTGCGTTAAACCGGCTTGATTGATGACATCATCCGGAATCCAGTCGGCCATAAAGAAGACTAAGAACAAAAGCAGACTCACGAACACGGAGGAGACTTTTGCCTTAGTGGCCACCCCTAAGAAGTCGCCGATGGCGAAAAACGCCAAGCAGACGAATATGTAAAAAAGCATGCCCTCAAACATGGGTATTTCCTTTCACGTTCAGTTAATTAATTTTTTGGGATACAAACCCATATTTTGCCCATCGTATAGAGGCGTAACACAATCGAAAATAGGGAGTTCACCTAGGCATAAGCGTATTGCTTTAAGGGTATTTACTAATCTTGAAAGAGTTTTTGCAAAGCGTCAAAAAATAACCCACCGTCTGGCGTGACGATGGGTTAATAAAAAATGGTTTAATCAACTGCTCATTTATCAGCGTTTTCAGACGGTTGAGGTGTTGCAACCGGAGCCTGAGAGGTCAGAGCAGGAGCGGCTTTTGCTTTAGGCTTTCTGGGCCTACGCGCTGTCGTTTTGGTCGGGCTTTTGGTTTTTTCAGCCGTGCGGTTGGTTATTCTCGGCGCACGCGGTTTTCTCGGTTTTTTGACTTCTTTTGTTGCCGTTGTGTTATCTGCGACTGTGGCACTCACAGTGGCAGCAGGTTCTTTTTCTGTTTGAGCGGGTGATTCCTGTGAGACTTGTGTTTTAGTATCAGGCGCGCTCTTTGAAGTCTGTACTTTGCGAGTGCGGGTTGTGGGTTTTGTTTTCTTCGGTTTGCTGCTTTGAGTTGCCGAGGGTTTGGCTACTTCCTGAGCCTCAGAAGTTACTGCTTCAGTTGTCTCTGCAGGACGAGAGATGGGGGCACTTTGACGCGTACGTGGTTTGCGTGTGCCGGATGCCCGTTGAGCTTTCGCGGCTTCGCGGCGTTTGTGTGCTTCTTTCTGAGCCGGCGTGCGATTGTCTGTTAGAAGCAATACTTGCTCTTCAACCGCTTCGGTACTGCGGGCAAAATAGATGATGACAGCCGCCGCAATGGCCACCAACAAAATCCAAGCCGAATCCGTCGGGATAAGGAAACCCAACATGAAAAATAAAAGCGCTCCCCACAGAGCCCATTGCCAGGGAATGCGTTTTTTATCACGGCGGCCCTTTTTGTCATGCCAGGCTTTGAGCCCAAAAATGTCATCAAACAAGGCTGACCATTGGGTGCCGCCGGCGGCTTTCTTTGTTTGGGATTTTTTCATTTTCAATCCTTTTTCAGGAAAATCCAACCTTTTCACTATATCACAGAGCGCTAAAAACGGTTCGTGGCAAGAGTTTGTTAATGGAAATGTCGCTACAATTCCGATCGTTTTTAAACGGTTTGATGTCGCCTTTGCCATGCTTTCATACGCTTTTGTGATTTTGCACCTTTCCATATTATTAGCCGGCTTCACCGGCGTGTTGGGCCGCTTGATTACACTCAATGAAGGCCTATTGGTGTGGTACCGTGTGATGTTTGCAAGCGGTTTCTTTCTGCTTTACCTGCTTGTCAAGCATGGGCAAATCCGCCTGCCTTTGAAAGATATCCTGCGTATTGCTTGGGTTGGGCTCTTGCTTTGCGTGCATTGGCTTCTTTTTTACGGCTCAATCAAATATTCCAATGTGTCCATCGGTGTTGTCTGCTTTGCTTCTCTCGGATTCTTTACTGCCATTATTGATCCCGTTTGGAGTAAGAGGGCTTTTTCTTTAAGAGAAATTGCTTTTAGTCTTCTCACGATTATCGGTATCGCGCTCATTTTCCATTTTGATACGCGCTATCAGGTTGGGATTGTTCTGGGGGTGCTCTCGGCTGTCGCCGCCGCGTTCCTGACAATCGAAAACCGCCGGGTAGGTTCTGACTATCCGCTCATGACGTTTCTTTTTTATGAAATCGCCGCCAGTTTCGTCATCATGAGTGCGCTTTTGCCGCTTTATTTGTCGTTTTTCCCGGTTGAGACGATAGTGCCTTCGACGTCCGATTTAATTTATCTTTTGATTTTGTCGTCGTTTTGTACGGTCGGTATGTTTTCGCTTCAGGTCGAGGCACTCAAACGACTTTCTGCCTTTACCGTCAACTTAAGCTACAACCTTGAACCCGTCTACAGCATTATTTTGGCCATGATTATCTTCAATGAAGCCAAGGATCTTAACTTTGCTTTCTATATCGGCTTGGCTTTGATCTGCGTCTCGGTTTTGCTTCAAAGTTATTTTCATTGGAAGACCTATCAAAAGGTTCAAAAGGCAGTCGCCAACCGCGCCCGTTAAACTAAAACGCCTATCTAGGAATTTCCCAGACAGGCGTTTGTCACTTCAGGCTAATTACAAATTAGCGAGCGCGTTTTTTCAAAAAGCCCTTCGTGACACCGTCAACACCGCTCATGGCGCAAGCCATTAAGAACGCGAGTTGCGGGCCTTGATAGGCATCCACGTGTTCATAGACTTCATCGAGCGTATGCATCTTCCAGTTGCGGCCGCCCGCGCCCATCGCCAAGCTCGGGATACCCATGCTCAGCGAGACGTTGTGGTCGCCTGAGGTGGAGGCATACATGTGAAGGGGAAGACCCAAGGCGAGAAGACCCGCACGGATTGCTTGGCAAACCGGACTTTCATAGGGTTGTTGGCCAGCGGGACGGTTGCCGATCGGGGTAACCGTAACTTTCACCTTGTTGGCTTCATCGGTGATGCCCCAGTGGGCGTTTTCCTCTTCACAGGCTTTTTCAAAGCAGGGCAAAATCTTGTCGCGCAAGGCTAAAAGGGACGCGTTTTCCGTGCTGCGCATGTCGATATCCATAGAAGCGTGCGCGGCGATGGAATTGACCGTCGTGCCGCCCTTGACAACACCCACGGTGTAGGTGGTCTTGGGATCTTTGGGTACTTCCAAATCACAAAGAACCTTGCCGGAACGCATCAATGCGTGAATGGCTGAAGGCTGCCCAAAGCCCAAATAGCTGTGTCCGCCGGGACCGTCAAAGCTCACGCGATAGCGCAAGCTTCCCGTGGCGCCCACAATGGCATCACTCGGATCACACCAGTCAAGCGACATAAAAGCATCCACATCCACGTTGGGATCGCGGAAAAGATGCTTCACACCGCGCAAGTCACCTTCGCCTTCTTCACCGACCGTGGCGACAAAAATAATGTCGCCCAAGGTTTGGATGTTGAGCTCTTGGAACATGCGGATGACTTGCAAAAGACCGGCCAAGCCGCGGGAGTCGTCACCGATGGAAGGTGCGTAGAAGCGGTTGCCTTCTTGGCGAACCTTGAAATTAGTGTCCTTAGCAAACACCGTATCCAAGTGGGCTGAAATAATGAGTTTGGTACGGGGTTCGGGGCCAACACCCGGACGACGCCCGATCACATTGCCCACTTCATCCATGTGTACATCTAAAAGACCGAGTTTGGTAAAACGTTCAACAAAATCTTTTCCGCGGATTTCTTCACCGAAGGGAGAGGAGGGGGTTTCGGTGATGGCAATTTGTTCTTGTAAGCAAAGATCGTCCTGATCCACAGCCAATTGAAGAGCCTTTTTGATTAGATCAGCGGCCATCAATGTATCCATTACCGTTTTGGTTTCAGGAAGAAGGGGCGGCAAGCCCGGTTCCAGATTTTTCTTTTCTGTGCTCATGGGAGTTTCCTTTAAGCAGTTAGTCAACCCATTCATTTTAACTCAGTCGGCTTTTTGAAATAGCGGAAAATGATCGGGATGCATTCGTATCACAGATAAAACTAATGCCAACTTGATATTGTTTTGGACAAAATGTTCTTTTTGAGCTCTAAAATTTTGTGCTAGATTCTTCAGAGAAATTTCATTGTAGGTGTCTTTATGCTGAACTTTAATTACTGCAATCCCACCCGCATTCTTTTCGGTCGTGATGAACATAAGAAATTGGGTGAGGCTCTCAAAAAAGAAAATATCGGCAAGGTGCTGATTGTTTACGGTGGCGGCAGCGCTTTAAAAAACGGAACTGTTTCTGCTGTCCAGGCCTCTTTGGAAGAAGTTGGAATTGAATACTTCACGATTGGCGGCGTGCGTGCCAATCCCACGTTGGATTTTGCGGCCAAGGTTAAAAAGATTGCGGTGGACTCTCAAGTGGATGCCCTTTTGGCGATCGGCGGCGGAAGCGTTATTGATACCTGCAAAGTGGCGGCGGCCTGGACAAAATACGATGGCGATGCCTGGGACTTTTTCACCAAAGGCGTGGCTATCACCGATGCTATCCCCGTGGCCTGTGTACTGACTATTCCTGCCGCCGGCAGTGAGCAGTCAATCCGCATGGTGATTAACCACAATGGACTCAAGCTTGGAACCGCGAGCGAAAAAATTCGTCCGTTGATCTCTGTGGTTAATCCGGAACTTTTCTTTACGTTGCCTGAGAACCAGATCGCGGCCGGTGTCGTTGACATGATTAGCCACATCTTTGAGCGCTATTTCACCAATACGGAGCATGTGGAGTTTGTGAGCGGTCAAGCTGAAGCTGCCATTCGCACGGCCATGGAAATGGGACCGAAGTTGCTTGAAAACCACAGTGACTACGACGCCTGGTGTCAGGTCGCCATGGTGGGCAGCTGGGCTCATAACGGCTACTACGGTTTGGGGCAGGTTGAAGATTGGGCCTGTCACGCGATGGAGCACGAACTGTCGGCTTTTGATCCCGCTATTACTCATGGAGCAGGACTTGCGGTGATTACGCCTGCCTGGCTTCGTTATGTGGCGGAGGTGAACCCCGCCCGTATGCAGCGTTTTGCAAAGAAAGTGATGGGCGTTGAGACGCTTGAAGAGGGGATTGCCAAACTGCAAGCCTTCTATGCGGCGATGAAGATGCCTACCAAACTCTCTGACTTCGGGTTAACTCAAGAGGCGCTTGAAGCCTGCGCGGCGAGTGCTTGTGCCCGAACGGGTACGATCGGACAATTTAAAAAATTGACCTCCGAAGACGTTTTAGCCATATACAAAAGTGTGTTTTAGGCAAAACTGCTCATTGCAGTGCTTTACAAAGCGCTTTTGCGAGGGCTAAAATAACCCCGTCAGTTTAATAGGAATTTTCAAGTGATTCTGAGTCGCAATACTCTCCGAACTACAACAACTCGTTAACAATTTGCTAACGAGCCCGCTTGTGTTGCTTGAAAATCATTCAAAATTAAAAGTGTGGCTTTTCGGTAAGCCACACTTTTTTTATAGATTTATACCGAAGAATAAGGAATGGAAAAATGCTATTCGTAACGCTTCCAGACGGTTCCAAACGAGAATTTGAATCGGCTGTGTCAGTCGCCGATGTAGCCAAGAGCATCAGCACGAGCCTTGGCAAAGCCGCAATTGCCGCACGTCTTGATGATAAGTTGGTGGATACCTCCACAGTCATTGACCATGACGCCACATTGGCCATCATCACAGAAAAGGATGCTGAAGCGCTCGAAATCGTTCGTCACTCTACCGCTCACTTGATGGCTCAGGCTGTCAAAGAACTCTATCCAGATGCTCAGGTGACGATCGGACCGGCTATCGAAAACGGTTTTTACTATGACTTTTCCTACAAGCGTCCGTTTACGCCCGAAGATTTGACGGCCATCGAAAAGCGCATGGATGAGTTGGCCGCTAAAAATATCCCGATCGTTCGCAAGGAAATGAAGCGTGAAGACGCGATCAAATTCTTCCTCGGACTCGGTGAAAAATATAAGGCTGAGCTCATTGAAGCGATTCCGGAAGGTGAAACGATTTCGCTTTATGAACAAGGTGACTTCGTTGACCTTTGCCGCGGCCCTCACGTGCCGAGCACGGGTAAATTGAAGGTGCACAAGCTCATGAAAGTGGCCGGTGCCTACTGGAGGGGTGACTCCAAAAACGAAATGCTGCAACGCATTTACGGCACCGCTTGGCTCAAAAAAGATGACCTCAAAGCCTACCTCACGATGCTTGAAGAAGCGGAAAAACGTGACCACCGTCGCTTGGGCAAGGAATTGGATCTTTTCCACTTGCAGGAAGAAGCGCCGGGCATGATTTTCTGGCATGCCAAGGGCTGGGCTTTGTGGCAGCAAGTTGAAAAGTACATGCGTACGATTTATCAAGATAACGGCTACGACGAAGTTAAAGCGCCTCAAGTGCTTGACCGCTCGCTTTGGGAACGTTCCGGCCACTGGGCCAAGTATCGTGAAAATATGTTCACGACGGAGTCTGAAAACCGTTACTACGCCTTAAAACCCATGAACTGCCCGGGTCACATTCAGATTTTCAACTCCGCTTTGCGCAGCTATCGCGATTTGCCGATGCGTATCGGTGAATTCGGTCAATGCCACCGCAATGAACCGTCGGGCTCTTTGCATGGTTTGATGCGCGTCAGAGGCTTCACGCAGGATGACGGCCATATTTTCTGTACCGAAGATCAGATTTTGGCCGAATGTGAAGCTTATTCCAAGTTGGTTAAAGAGGTGTATCACACCTTCGGTTTTGACAATATTGCCTACAAAGTGGCCACGCGTCCTGCCATGCGTATCGGTGAAGATGCCGCTTGGGACAAAGCCGAAGCCGCTTTGATGCAAAGCTTGGATGCGCTTGGCCTGAAGTATGACATTTTGCCCGGTGAAGGCGCTTTCTACGGTCCGAAGATTGAGTACCACTTAAAGGACTGCTTGGGTCGCTCTTGGCAGTGCGGTACGATTCAGGTTGACTTCCAAATGCCGGGCCGCCTGGGAGCTGAATACGTGGCCGAAGACAATACGAGAAAGACGCCTGTGATGTTGCACCGTGCCATCATTGGTTCTCTTGAACGTTGGATCGGTATGCTGATTGAACACTACGCGGGTGCTATGCCTGTATGGTTGGCTCCGGTTCAAGTGGCCATTGCCAACATTACCGAACATCAGGCCGATTACGTTGATGAAATCGCCGCCAAGATGAAGGCAGCCGGTCTTCGTGTTCAAAAAGACGTTCGCAATGAAAAGATCAACTACAAGATTCGCGAATTGAGCTTGCAGAAGATTCCTTACATTGTTGTTGTCGGTGAAAAGGAACGTGAAGCCGGAACGGTTGCCGTCCGTGCTCGCGGCGGCAAGGACTTGGGTGTCATGAAACTTGAAGATTTCATCGCTCGTGTGGTTGATGAAAACGCCCAAAAGGTCAATAACTGATTGAAGTGATTTTTTCAGTTTGACCAAACACCCGGCTCGTGAAGCATTCGCGGTCGGGTGTTTTGGTGTCGTGAAGTGAAAAAATTGCTTTTTTGTGTTGTTTTTTAAGTTTTTGCTCACCAAAAATCAAACAAAAAGTGGTAAAGTGAGCGCTTCGCGCTGTCTTGCGCGACAATGTAGAGTTTTTAGGAGAACGATCATAGCTCAAGAACGTACGCACCGAATCAATCGTGAGATTCGCGTGCCTGAAATTCGCTTGACGGGTGTCGATGGCACCCAAATCGGTATTGTGCGCACTTCCGAAGCTTTGGCCATGGCCGAAGAAGCGGGGGTGGATTTGGTGGAAGTGGCCGCTAAGGCTAATCCTCCTGTTTGCCGCTTGATGGACTACGGCAAGTTCCGTTATCAAGAACAAAAGCGCCAGCAGGAAATGAAGGCCAAGCAAAAGGTCATTCAGGTCAAGGAAGTGAAGTTCCGTCCGGCCACCGATGAAAATGACTATCAAACGAAGCTTCGCGCGCTCATCCGCTTCTTGGGTGACGGCAACAAGGCAAAAGTGACGCTTCGTTACCGCGGTCGTGAAATGGCCCATCAGGATTTAGGCCAAGATGTGCTCACACGCATTCGCGAAGATCTGGCAGAAATTGCTCAAGTAGAACAATTCCCGAAACTTGAAGGCCGCCAGATGATTATGGTACTTGCGCCTAAACGCAAAAAGTAATATCATTCGCAGTTTCGTAGCCGAGTCATTCTTTTTAGAATCCCTCGCGGACTTTTTTGTGTGCCGCGATAAGGCAAAATGGGACTCGGCCTATAACAAGTGAGATCCGGTTGACAAGTCTTTCGCAAGGTGTGAAAGCACCGGTGATCATCTAATAACAAAAGGAAATCGGTCAAATGCCGAAGATGAAAACGAAGAAGGCTGCCTCTAAGCGCTTTAAAGTGCGCTCCGGCGGCTCCATTAAGCGTGCTCACGCTACCAAGCGTCACATTCTTTCCCATCGTACGACGAAGAACAAGCGTCATTTGCGCGGAATGGTCACCATTCACGACTCTGACAGCAAGTCCATCCATCGTATGTTGCCCTACGCCTAATTAGGAGGAGAGAAAGATGCCCAGAGTAAAACGTGGTGTAACCGCTCGTGCACGTCATAAGAAGATTATGAAACTCTCCAAGGGTTTCATTCTTCGTCGCAATAATGTTTTCCGCGTTGCCAAGCAAGCGGTGATGAAGGCCGGTCAGTACGCTTACCGTGACCGTCGCAATAAGAAGCGCGTTTTCCGTCGCTTGTGGATCGCTCGTATCAATGCCGGCGCTCGCGCCAACGGCATGACCTACAGCGTGTTCATGAACGGCTTGAAGAAGGCTAACATCGCTTTGGACCGTAAGGTTCTTTCCGATATGGCTATCTTCGACAAGGCCGGCTTTGCCAGCCTCGTGGAAAAGGTGAAGAGCCTCTAATTCGTTCTGAACGAGTTTTACAAGAAAAGAGCCGCAAGCCTTTGAGCTCACGGCTCTTTTTTTACGCCCCTGACTATTTGCACACCTTTTTCCCCAGGATTTCCCAAAGTTGTCCACAATGTTGTTCACAAAAATTGTGGAAAAACACACCGAATACCTCCACTTTTCTAGACGAAGCAGTTGGGATGGCTTAAAATCAACAAATTCTGTTAATCGTTTCTAATAAGACAAAATGAAAGAAATTCGCACGCGTATCGCACCGTCTCCGACCGGGATGATGCACTTGGGCACCGCCCGTACGGCTATTTACTGCTGGGCCTATGCACGCCACTTTGTGGGCGGCAAGTTCCTCCTTCGTATTGAAGACACGGACCAGGAGCGCTCCACGCAGGAAGCCGTTGACGTGATCATCAATGGCATGAAGTGGTTGGAACTCGATTACGATGAAGGTCCTATCTACCAAATGGATCGTTTGAACCGCTATAAAGAAGTGGTCGATATGATGCTCGAAAAGGGTTTGGCTTATAAGTGCTACGCCACCAAGGAAGAGTTGGAAGCCTTGCGCGAAGAACAGATGGCAAAGAAGATTAAGCCCCGTTACGACGGTCGCTGGCGTCCTGAAAATTGTGTCGGCCGTCCGATTCCGGAAGGCATCACGCCTGTAATCCGTTTCCGCAATCCCGATAGCGGCACGGTTACCTGGAATGACATGGTCTATGGCCCGATTTCTTTTGAAAATACCGAATTGGACGATTTGGTGATTATGCGCGGTGACGGTATTCCGACCTATAACTTCGCTGTTGTGGTTGACGATATCGACATGAAGGTGAGCCACGTTGTTCGCGGTGCTGACCATATCAATAACACCCCTCGTCAGATCAATCTTTATAAGGCCTTGGGTGCTGAAGTGCCGGAATTTGCCCACCTGCCGCTCATCAATGGTCCGGATAATCGTAAGTTGAGTAAGCGTAATGGCGACGCAAGCGTAATGGATTACGAAAAGAAGGGCTATTTGCCTGAAGCGCTCGTTAACTACCTTGCACGTTTGGGTTGGGGCCACGGCAATGATGAAAAATTCACGAAGGCTCAATTGGCCGAGTGGTTTGATTTGCGTCATTGCTCCAAGTCTCCCGCTTGCTTGGATCCAAAGAAGCTCAATCACTTGAATCACCTCTATATCGCAGAGGCTGACAACGATCGTCTTGCCCGTTTGGTGCGTCCGCGTATCGAAGCTCGAGGCGGCGTGATTGACGGTCATGCCGATTTGGCCCGTGTGATGGAAATCACTAAGCAGCGTCCCGAAACGCTCGAAGCGCTTGCCGACAACTGCATGATTTTCTACCGCCCGTTGCAGCGTGATGAAGCGCTTGTGCGTGAGGTGCTTGCCAATGAACAAAGCTTGGCAGCTGTGAAGCTTTTCCTTGAACGCGCCCGCGGTGTTGAGAATTGGACCGCAGAAAACATCTACGGCGTTTTAAAGAGCATCATGGATGAAATGGGCATTAAGATGCCTGTGGTGGCTGTGCCTATTCGTGTGCTGGTCTTCGGTGAAAAGATTTCGCCTGTCTTTGATAAGACGCTTGAACTGTTTGGTAAAGACACTGTCATCGCCAATATTGAAAGCGGCTTGAAGATGCTCTGATAGAGTATTGGCATTCCTCAAAATCCCGTGCGGCTTTAATGTAGTGGCACGGGATTTTTTTATTTTTTCAAAAAACGTCTGCCGTTTTCATCCGGTTGACTGATAAGTCCTTCTTCCTGCATTGCTTCAAGCAACGCTTTAGCACGGGATTCATCAATACGAAGACGATTTTGCATCGCGACGATGGTGCGTTTTTCATCCAAAACGAGGAGCGCTTTAGCTGCTCCCAAAAGTGCATCACCATTGTCCGTGAGGTTAAAACCCGCCGCTTCGAATGTTTCTCGGACACTGGCGCTCAGACTTCTGATGTAATCGTCCGTGGTGTTTTTAGAAGGTGTCGGAAGAATCAACATTTGCGCATGTTCGAATTTTTGCTCAAGAGCTTTAAGTCTCATTGTTGTGATTCTTCGAGGAACGCCTCTCGCCTTACCGATTACCGCGGAGATTTTTTCCGATAACCCTTCTGTTGCCATCGCTTCGTAGAGATAGGCACTCAAAACAAGAATCACTTTCGGGCGGCACTTTTCGATGGCTTCGACGATGCGGTCGGCATGTTGGGCATAGTAGCGAACGGTCTGCGGGCCATGCAGATCGACCGGAACTGAATCGCACCAGACAACTTCCGTTGTATGGGCTTCAAGCCAGGTCGGATTATGTGTGCTACCCGAAAGGGGAATGCCCCAAAGGGTAAACCACTTCACTAAAGCATCACGGATTTTTCCCTGCTTGGCTCGAGGATCAAAATAGTGCGATGGTAGTGGCCCTACAGCCCCTTGATCAGGAAGCGTGATAATGAGTAGTCCGCCTTCGGTGAGATGATCCATTGTTACAGTCCTTTAGCGGCAGTACGCTTTGATTGGTTATCGCGAGCCTGGGCCATGAATAACTTCAAGCGGTTGCTGAAATTGGCGTGCGAAGTTCCCGCTTCAAAATCAATGGCGCACAAATTGGCGTTCGGATAAAGCTGCCTGAGAACTCGCATCACGCCTTTACCCGTAATGTGATTGGGCAGGCAAGCAAAAGGCTGCAGACAGAGTACGTTGGGAGCGCCTGTTTCCAAAAATTCCACCATTTCAGCGGTAAGAAGCCAACCTTCACCGGCTTGTTGGGCCGGTGACATAAGGCTGTTAAGACGCGCCAGATGTTCCTTTAGCGTTGGCATTGCTTTGAAGCCTGCTTGGCAGAGTGCTTCATTGGCAATGCTTCTGAGGGATTCAAAGTACTGCACAAAAAGACCGGAGGTTAAAGCCCGCATCTTGGGGCCCTTTAACGCTTTAGCTTGGAAAATCGGGTCGTAGAGGCAATACAAAAGGAAGCTTGAAATATCGCCTAAACGCGGCTCAGCGCCTTCAGCAAAGAGTTCTTCCAAAATGTTGAGATTTGCCTGCGGGTGATACTTCAAAAGGATTTCGCCCACGATGCCAACCTGGGGTTTAGGCGTGTCTGTGCATTCAATAGCGGAAAATTCCCGAGCCATTTGTGCAGCATTGACTCGAAGCGCACTCTTACCTTTATCAATATCTCGGCAGGCAATCGCTTGCCATTTATCTAAAAGCTTCTGAGCGCTGCCCGGTACTTTCTCATAAGAGCGGGTTTTTAGATAGAGCTTTTGCAGCAAATCACCGTAAAGCACTCCCAAGGCGATTCGGTTAATGCCTTTAAGTCCCAATGGAAGGTGTTCCGTACCGGTTACCTTCTGTGTCGAGATAGTGATAACGGGAAGCTCTTCCATATCAAGGTCTTTGAGTGCCCACTTCAAAAGTGTCGCGTAGTTAGTGGCGCGGCACGGTCCGCATGTCTGCGCGAGCAAAAGCGCGCTCGTATCCTGATCGAAATCTTTCGATAAAACGGCATCCAACAACTGTCCGATGACAACAATGGCCGGATAACAGGCGTCGTTATTAACGTAGCGCAACCCTAACTGAATCGCCTCGGGGCGTACCTGTGGCAAGAGCTTGACATTAAAGCCTAAGCTTTTCAGAGCGCTTTCAAGAATCGGAAAGTGGATCGGTGCCATTTGAGGCACGTAAATTGTCTTGACGGCTTTAAGATCCAGTTTTTTCTTTTCCTTCGGACGATCGTGCCAGACAATGGGCGACTCTTGAATACCGGCATGCAATTCACGTCGGTCTTTGACAGCGGCAAAAAGCGAGCGCAAGCGAATCCGTGCTGCTCCCAGCGTATCGCCTTCGTCGATTTTAAGCATCGTATAAAGTTTACCGGCTGGCTCCAGAATACGCCGAACCTGCTCGGAGGTAATGGCATCGAGTCCGCAACCGAAACTGACCAAATGAACAAGTTCCGCCCACGGTTTATCACGAGTGAGCTCGGCTGCGCGATAAAGGCGGCTATGGAATGTCCACTGATCGATGACATCCAGAGATGTCGTGTCGGGCGCCAGGTGTGCGATTGAATCCTCCGTGACAATCTCAACGCCCATAGAGGCGATCAGTGTGCAAATGCCATGATTGACAAAAGGATCCATGTGATAGGGGTGCGAGGCAATCACCACCAGGGGCGCTTTGGAGACTTCGTGCTCACGCCAACACTTTTCCCCCATCTGTCGGACTTGGCGCTGATAGGTTTGCTGCGCGGCTTCCGCACTCTGAACGGCCTCGCGAATTTGCGCGATCGGAATTTCCGGAAAGGCTTCGCTTATGGCCCGTTGAACGGTTTTCGCCTCATTGAGATCAACAAAAGGCGTCAGAAGCTTCGCTTCAGGGTGCGTGCACTCAAAATTGAGTTTCAAAGCTTCAGGATAGCCTCCTACCACCGGACAGGCAAAGCGTCCCGGCACATTCGCAAAGTTCGCGCGTTCTTTCGGAATGCAGGGCAACCAAATACGCTTGAGGCCTTTTTTGGCCAGCCAAGTGACATGCCCGTGAGCAAGTTTTGCCGGCAGACAAAGGCTTTGAGAGGGAATACTTTCAATACCGAGCCCTGCGATATAGTGATCCGAATAGGGGGAGAGCTCCACATGAAATCCGAGTTTCGTAAAAAGCTCAAACCAGTAGGGATAGTGCTCATAGATATTGAGCACTCGCGCAATGCCGATTGTGCCTCGAGGGGCTTCGTTTTCGGGCAAAGGTTCTCGGTTAAAAAGAAGACTGCACTTTTTGTCAATGAAGTGCTCAGAGTTTTTACCTTCAATGCCTTTGAGAGCAAAATCACAACGGTTGCCGCTTACGTGTTTTTGCCCGCTCGCAAAACGATGCAAAGTTAACAGACAGTGGTTGTTGCAGCTCTTGCAGCGAAATTCAGTTGTTTTGACGCCGGAAAGATCGAGCGCCTTCGGGCTTAAATCCAAAAGGGGAGTATCCGCCGTTGTTCTTTCGCGAGCAATTAACGCGGCGCCATACGCGCCCATTAAACCGGCTATATCCGGTCGGATTACCTGTCGGCCGATGTAAAGCTCAAAGGCTCGCAGGATGGCGTCATTTAAGAACGTGCCGCCTTGCACCAAGACATGCTCGCCCAACTGTTTGGTATCGGCAATACGAAGCACTTTGTGTAAAGCATTTAAAACAATTGAGTGGCACAGCCCCGCGGCAATGTCGGCAACGGTTGCTCCCGCGCTTTGCGCTTGTTTTACCTTTGAATTCATGAACACAGTGCAGCGGGTGCCTAAATCACAGGGATTTTGCGCATGAAGCGCACTGTCAACAAATTCGTGAAGAGTAAGCCCTAGTTGCTTAGCGTATGTTTCAATGAAAGAGCCGCACCCCGAAGAGCAAGCTTCATTTAATTTAACATCGGCGATTGCGCCTGCCGTTACCTTCAGGCACTTCATGTCCTGGCCGCCAATGTCAATCACGTAGCTTGTTTGGGGATCAAAGGCGACTGCGGCGCGCTGGTGCGCGAGGGTTTCGACTTCATTGAATTGGCTGCCCAAGGCCGCTTGCGCAAGACTTGCGCCGTAGCCAGTCGTGCAAATGGCGCGCACTCTGGCTTTATCCGGTAAAGCCGCGGTAAGAGCCAAAACTTCCGGAATCAGTTTGGGCAAGGGATCGCCTTCATTGTGGTTGTACCAGTCATAAAGGATGGCGCCGTCTTGATCAATTAATGCGAGTTTGACCGTTGTGCTGCCAAGGTCAATACCTAAAAACAGCTCGCCGTTCGCATTTTGCAATTGCCCTCGTTTAGCGCAATGGGCGGCGTGTCGTTTTTTGAAGCTATCAAGTTCCTGTTGATTTTTAAAAAAAGGAGCCAGGTGAGCAGACTCGCCCGCGATGGTGTTAATTGGAGCAAGTTTTTTTAAAAATTCTTCGAGCGTTATCTCATCGTCTTTTGTGTTATCAAACGCATCAATGGCAGCCCCATAGGCAACGGCGTATTGAGAATTGTCGAAATGCTCGAAGGTTGTTTTATCGGCCTTAAGTTTGCGCTCAAAGGCACTCGCCAGTTCCGGTAAAAAATGCAAAGGTCCGCCTAAAAAAGCCACGCGTCCTTCAATAGGGCGGCCGCATGCCAAGCCGCTGATCGCCTGATCGGCCACGGCTTCAAAGATGCTTCGGGCGATTTCTGAGCGGGGAACGCCGCTATTTAAAAGAGCGACGACGTCTGTCTTCGCAAAAACACCGCAGCGTGAAGCAATCGGGTGGGAGCGCTTAGCGTCTGTGGCCAGTTCATTGAGCCCGATGGGGTCGGTGTCTAAGAGCGAGGCCATCTGATCAATAAAGGCGCCGGTGCCGCCCGCGCAGGCCTCGTTCATGCGAAGTTCAACACCTTGTGTGAGGTAAATGATTTTGGCGTCTTCGCCGCCCAGTTCCACGGCAACATCCAAAAGGGGATCATTTTCATGCAAGTACGTCCCTGCTGCCACCACTTCCTGCACAAATCCGGTGCCCGTTGCACCGGCTAGGATCAAAGCGCCCGAGCCTGATAGCCGGACAAAGGCTTTTTGGCAATCATAGTGCGCAATCAAATCCGATAAAAGCCATTTGAGTGTTTGAACCACCGCACTTTTATGGCGTTCGTAACGGGCGGCGACGATTTTTTTATTGCCGTCAATGAGCGCGTATTTAATGGTTGTCGAACCAATGTCAATGCCTAAAGACAAACAGGCGTTTTGAGACTGCATATACCGAAACTGAAATAATTATCAATAAAAAAGGCCCTATCGGCATCACCAAATGGCCGAATGGACTGGGTCTTACACATTCTTAAATTTTAACGGAGATGCTGCTGCTTGGATTGCCTAGTTTTTGGGCAAATTTGTTATTGGTTGGCAGGAATTGAAATGACGAAATTGGAACTTAGTCTTTCTGAAACAAAATCCGGGAAAACAACAGATGCTTTCCCGGATCGATAAGGCTTAGGTTTAGTCTTCGATCACTTCAGCCTTTTCAATAATCACATTTTCTTTGGGAACATCATCATAGAAGCCCCAACGGCCGGTCTTAACCGCTGCGATTTGATCGACCACGTTTTCACCGGCAACGACTTTGCCAAATACAGCATAACCCCAGCCTTGCGGAGTGGGAGCCGTGTGATTGAGAAAGTCATTGTCTACGACATTGATGAAAAATTGAGCCGTAGCAGAGTGCGGATCACTTGTGCGGGCCATGGCGATGGTGTACTTGTCGTTACGCAGACCGTTATCCGCTTCATTTTCGATCGGTTCGCGGGTTTGTTTTTGCTTCATCCCGGGCTCGAAGCCGCCGCCTTGAATCATGAAACCGGGAATAACACGGTGAAAGATCGTGTTGTTGTAGAAGCCATCGCGGACGTATTGTTCGAAATTTTTGCTCGTTGCCGGAGCATGTTCGTAATCGAGTTCGATATCAATGACGCCGTAGTTGGTAGTTAAACGAATCATTTCTACTTTCCTTTAATAACAGACATATTCTTAATGACCACATCGCGGATGGGCACGTCATCGTAGTAGCCGACGGAATGCGTTTTGACTCGGGCAATAGCATCAACCGTGGACATGCCGGAGACTACTTTGCCAAAAACCGCGTAGCCGTTACCGTCCTGAGCCTGATTGGCATCAAGGAAGCGGTTATCCCTTACATTGATAAAAAATTGGCTTGTGGCTGAATTCGGATCATTGGTGCGGGCCATGGCAATGGTACCTCGCACATTGGATAGTCCGTTTCGCGATTCTAAAGCAATTGGGGCCCGAGTGTCCTTTTCTTCCATACCCATCACGAAACCACCGCCTTGGATCATGAAATTCGGAATCACGCGATGAAAGAGCGTGTTTTTATAAAAGCCGCTCTTGACATAGGCTAAAAAGTTTTCAACCGTCTTTGGGGCAGCCTTGGCGTTAAGTTCAATCACGAAAGCTCCCATGTTCGTATCCACTTTGACTTGAGTGGCTTGCGCAGCAAAAGCGGCAGGCGCGATGGCTACCATGGCTAGGGCAACAACGGCTGCGCGGCGAGTAAAAGAAGTCATTTAAAATCCTCAAGAGTTTTGATCCAAATATTTTTTGAACGCTTTGAGCTTTCTGGCTAAAACTTTGTTATCGGGGGCCAGGGAAGCTGCTTTTTCATAGTATTGCAGGGCTTGAGCCGTGTCAGGATTTTTTCCTTGCAAGGCCAGGTCTCCTAAATTTTCATAACCCATTGAAAAATTGGGATTGATGGTGACAGCCTGTAAAAGAAGTTCACGGGCTTTCACTAAGTTGCCCTCTGAAGCGTAGATTGCGGCCAGATTGTTATAGGGTTCAACAATCTCCGGATAGGACCGGATGAGTTCGTTAAAGTAGCGTTTGGCGGTTGGATTATCACCCATGCGGCTGTAAATGACCGCGCGCTTAAACTTCAATTGAACATTTTGGGGATTGTGTTTAAGCGCTTGGGCAATGTGCTTGAGCGCGTCACGCCATTGATTTTCAACAATGAGCCGGTCAATAAGTTCTATGCGTTCATTTTCCGTGCGGGGCTCGTCGTACTCAAAAGCGGCCATGGCCGGCAAAGAAGCCGTGGCACTGAGCAAGATGGCGGCCATTGTATAGGGCAGCAATTTCTTAAGTTTGAACATTTCGAGACATCGATAGTAAAGTCATTTGCATTATATCGGCGAAGCATTCTTTTCTTATTAAACAAATGCAACGAAGCGTTTCGAAGCTGACGTAATTGGCAGTAGCCACAAATATGAAAAGATGGTTCGCTCGCCCGCCGCTTCCTATATACTATCAAGAATCGGTAACTTGATTTTGAAAACAATAAAGAATTTCCATGGCTCTTGAACTTTATTCCACACTATCTCGCCGCAAACAGGCTTTTGAACCGATCACTGCGGGGGAAGTAAAAATGTACGTCTGCGGCGTCACGGTGTACGACTACACGCATATCGGTCACGGTCGCACCTTTATCTCTTTTGACATCATTCGCCGTTGGCTTGAAGCAATCGGTTATAAAGTGACATTTGTACGCAATATCACGGACGTCGATGACAAGATCATTCGCCGTGCTGCTGAACGTCACGTGAGCTGTGAAGCATTGACCGACGAGTTCTCCCGAGCTATGCAGGAGGACATGATCGCTCTTGGCTGCTTGCCGCCTACGGTTGAGCCCCGCGCCACGCACTTTATTCCGCAAATGCTCAATATCATTGAAAAGTTGCAGCAAAAGGGACTGGCTTACCAGACAAAAAGCGGTGACATGGCTTATGCGGTTCGTCAATTTAAAGATTACGGCAAACTCTCCGGCAAATCGATTGATGATTTGATCAGCGGCGAGCGTGTGGCGGCTGACGATACCAAGCGTGATCCGCTTGATTTTGTGTTGTGGAAAAGCGCCAAACCCGGTGAGCCGCAGTGGGATAGCCCCTGGGGTAAGGGTCGTCCGGGTTGGCACATTGAGTGCTCGGCGATGAGCTGCCACTATTTGGGCGAAACATTTGATATTCATGGCGGCGGTCCGGACTTGATTTTCCCGCACCACGAAAACGAAATCGCTCAAAGTGAAGGGGCAAACGGCAAGCGTTTTGCAAACTACTGGATGCACACGGGTCCTTTGCGTGTAATGAATAAAGAAGGCAAAGAAGAAAAGATGAGCAAGTCGCTCGGAAACTTCTGGACCGTGCGCGACGCCGTTGCTGAAACCGATGATAAGTTCGGTGTCGGTAACGGCGCTCAGGTGCTTCGTTTCTTCTTAATGCGCACGCATTACAGAAGTCCGATTCTGTTTGGACCGGACTTGATTGTCGATGCGTACCAAAGCTTAAAGCGTCTTTATACGGCCTTAAAGGATGTTCCTGCTGACGATTTGCCGCTTGATTGGAATGAAGAGTGCGCCAAGCGTTTTGCCGAGGCAATGAATGATGACTTCAATGTTCCGGTGGCAGTTGCTCAACTTTTCGAATTGGCCAATCGTGCACAGGCTCAAAAGAGCGCCGCGATGAGTCGTCAGTTAAAGAAGCTCGGTGCAATTCTCAATATCCTGCAAGCGGATCCCGAAGTGTTCCTCAAGGGTTCTACGGCCGGGCTTGATGAAGCCGCCATTGAAGAAGCCATTGCTGCTCGCGCGGCCGCTAAAAAGGCCAAGGATTATGCGAAGGCCGATGAAATTCGCAAACATTTGGCCGAACAGGGTGTGATGCTTACGGATACACCGCAAGGGACGACTTGGCAACGTGTATTGGTTGAAAAATCACATTAACTAAATGACGGCTCATTTGTCTACAGAAAGCGCCTTTCCCGACTACTGGAAGGAGGCGCTTTTTTATCTTTCTGAGCGAGATCCGGTGATGAAGCGCCTTATTGAGCGTTACCGTCATATTGAATTTACCGCTCACGAAAGCGTCATCGCCTCAATTCTACGAGCCATTGTTGGCCAGCAAATTTCCAATAAAGCTGCCGCGACCCTTTGGGGCAGGCTTTGCCTACTAAAACACGGTCGTTGGGATTCTTTTATTGTGGTTACACCTACAAGTACGTTGCGCGGCCTTGGTTTTAATCCTCGAAAAATCGCGGCGATGAAAGAAGTGGCTTGGCGATTTGTTTGCGGTCAGTGGACTGAAGAGGGTTTTGCTCGAATGGATGACGCGACGGTCAGCCGTGCGATTGAGAGCATTCGCGGGCTGGGGCCGTGGAGCGCGATGAGCGTTTTAATTTTTGCTCTGAAGCGCCCCGATATTTTTCCGTTGGACGATTTTGGCGTTCGACAGGCCCTCGTAAATCTCTATTTTCCCGATGAAAATGTCATTTCTGTGGGGCGCAGTGGGGCTAAAAGCCGTGTAAAATTACTCGCTAATGTTTGGGCGCCGTATCGTACCGTCGCCACCTGGTTTTTATGGCGTTCCTTAGAAAATACGCCCCTCGAAAAAGAGAGTGAATAATGGCAAAACAAGTTTTTTTAGATTTTGAAAAGCAAATTGAAGAGCTTCAAAGCAAAATCGACGAGTTAAATGAAATGCAGGAAAAAGATGAGGGTAAAAAGATTGACCTGTCATCTGAAATTGAGCAGCTCCAGCACAAAACTGAAGAGCTTCTGAAAGAAACCTATGCTGATTTGACTCCGTGGCAGACTTCACTCGTTGCCCGCCATCCCCAGCGCCCTTACATGCTCGATTATGTGAACATGGTCTTCACGGATTTCCACGAATTGCACGGTGATCGTGCCTATGCTGACGATACCTCAATTGTGGGTGGTTTGGCTCGTTTAGCCGGTCAACCCGTGGTGGTGATCGGTCATCAAAAGGGACGAGATACGAAAGAGCGCATGATGCGCAACTTCGGTATGAGTCGTCCGGAAGGCTACCGTAAGGCTTTGCGTTTGATGCGTTTGGCTGAAAAGTTTTCGCTTCCGGTCTTTACCTTTATTGACACTCCGGGGGCTTATCCGGGTATCGGTGCCGAGGAGCGCGGTCAGTCTGAAGCCATCGGTCACAATCTCTATGAAATGAGCCATCTCAAAACCCCCATTATCGCCACCGTTATCGGTGAAGGCGGGTCGGGCGGCGCTTTGGCTATCGCTGTGGCAGATACGGTCAATATTTTGCAGTACTCCATCTATTCAGTAATCAGTCCCGAAGGTTGTGCTTCTATTTTGTGGAAAGACGCCTCTCGTGCTCCGGAAGCGGCTCAGGCTTTGGGTCTGACCGCCGATCGTTTACGTGAGTTGGGTTTGGTGGATCGCGTCCTTTCTGAACCGTTGGGCGGCGCCCATCGCGACCCGCAATTGATGGGGGCAAGTTTGAAGAAGACCTTGACCGATCAAATGCGCCACTTTGCCGCCATGGACGTCGACGAATTGGTTGCCCGTCGCTTGGAACGTTTGCTCTCTTACGGTAAGTTTGAAGAAAAAGAACTTGAAAAAGTTCTTGAACCGATTGCCGAACATGAATCTATTGACGAAGAACGTCCCGCCAAAAGCACGAAAAAGCGTGTGACACGCAAGAGCCACAATGCCGACAAGAAGTCTGAAGACGAACAAGCCTAAACGCTCTGTTGCCACCCTGTCGCTTCGTACGGTAGAAGGCAAGCTTTTGACTGCCTTGCGCGAAGCGATTGGGCAGGCTCTGGGACACGGAACCCAGGCCAATCTTTTTAGCGCAGCCTCTGATATTCCGCCGAAGGTACGTGTGACCGTCGGTTTTTCCGGCGGGCGTGATTCCGTGGCGCTTCTCAAAGCCCTTTGTGTCTTAAGGGATAAGAAAAACAGTCCGATTGGCGATATTCTCGCCCTGCACGTTCACCACGCTTTAAGTCCGAACGCCAATAAGTGGGCTCGGTTTTGTCGTCAGACCGCCGAGAAATTATCGGTTGATTTTAAAGTGGCCTATGTTCGCGTAAAGAGTAAAGGTGAGGGGGTTGAAGCAGCCGCCCGCAAGGCCCGCTATGAGGCAATCTTTAAGGCGGCAGAAGCCTTTGAATCCGACCTTGTGATGACGGCTCACCATCAGGATGATCGCTTAGAGACGTTTCTTATTCAATGGATGCGGGGAGCGGGTGTTGATGGGTTGGCAACATTTCCCGTGGCCCGTTCGGTCGGAAACATTAAATTGGTTCGTCCTTTGATGCGTTTGCCGCGAGAGCTTCTGGAGCGCTATTTGGAACTCAATCAGCTCGATTGGGTTGAAGATGAGAGTAATGACGATACGGCCTATCTTCGCAACGCCATTCGCCATGAAGTGCTGCCTGTGATGGAAACGATTCGTCCGGGTTTTAAGGAAGCCGCAGCCCGCTCTGTGGAGCTTATCGCTCAAAGTGCACAGGTTCTCAAAGAAGTAGCGCATGAAGACTTGCAAAGAATTCAAGACGCCGATCGTGCTCTTGCGATTGATGCGCTGCTAAAACTGTCGGACTCCCGTCAGGCATTGGTGCTGAGAGCCTGGATTGAAAGTTTTGGTCTCCTGCCGCCTTCTAAAGCAAAGCTTGATGAGGCTCTCAAACAGACGCGTCTCACGCACAACGACACCAAACTCGCGATCAAGGTTGGTACCAATCTTGAAATCAGGCGTCATGGGTCAAAGCTTGTGATGAGAGAGACGGCCGGTCAGAAAAAAGACCGTACGCAGTTTGAAACGCTCCATTGGACGGGCCCGGGCCGCTACTCTCTGCCTTCTTGGGGCGGAGAGCTTGTGATCAGCTTGGCCAAAGACGACGAACCCGGTATCGCAGAATCCTATTTCACAGACAGAGAACTGCAAGCCAGACCCCGTCAGGGCGGTGAAAAGTTAAAGCTTTTCAAAAACCGTCCCCGCAAACATCTCAAAGACCTTTATCAAAAGGCTGAGATTGCAGAGTTTGACCGCTCTAAACTTCCTTTATTGTGGAGTGGGGAGGATCTGATCTTTGCAGCAGGCCTCGGAATGGACGTGCGCTATCAGGGCGATGGCGATGAAACACGATACCGCATCGAGTGGCATGCGGATGCCACGCTGCTTTCCTTAATGCAAGGATAGAAAAAAGCCCGGTTTTCCCGGGCTTTTTGGTCATTAACCTAAGTACTTCAACGCAAAAGCTTCCATAACCTTCACGCCGTTGATAAGAGACTCAGGATTGAGTTTCATATCCGGGTGATGCAAGCCGGGCGTTGCACCGGCGCCGACACCGATATAAGCGGTGCGAAGGGACGGTTTCTTGATCTTAAAGAAGTGGAAGTCTTCACCGCCGCCGATACTCGTGGCACGAAGTTTATCCGCACCCAACGTTTCAGCGATGCAGTCGCTCATTTCTTTGACGAGTTCATCGTCATATTCACAGGCAGGAATCACATCGCCTAAAAGCGTCATCTTGGCTTTACCGCCAAAAGCAGCTGCCGTGCTTTGAGCGCTCTTCTCAAGCTTTTCAAGCATGTCCTTCATAAGCGGATTGGTTTGAGCGCGCACGTCATACATGCAGTAGCCCTTATCAGGAATGACGTTAATAGCCGCACCGCCCACATCAATCTTGGTGCATTTCATGGACCAGGTAAGCGTCGGCGCAAACTTCAGAAGGCCTGCATTTTGAACGATGGCCGCAAGCATTTCAGCGCAGTTCACACCCAAATGCGGACGGGAAGCATGAGAGGAAAGCCCCTCGACATCAATGCGGACAAAGATGCTTGCTGAGTGCATCAATGCGGCTGCTACGGTGCCATCCGGAATATCGGTAGCGGGACGGATATGAAGTCCTAAGGCGATATCAACGTCTTCAAGCACACCGTCATCGATAACGGACAAAGCGCCTTTGAGCGTTTCTTCACCGGGCTGAAAGAGCAACTTTAAGGTTCCGCGTTTAATCTTGCCCTGCAGGCGGGAGGCGATCGCTAAAAGCATTGCACAGTGAGAATCGTGACCGCAGGCATGAATAACCTTGTCTTCGCCGTTAACTTTAAAAGGCAGTGCGTCCATATCCGCACGAATCATGACGCACGGACCCGCTTCGGCGCCTTTTTCAATGGCGACAACACCTGTCTTACCGATGCCGGTTGTGACCTCATAGCCCATTTCTTTTAGCTTTTGGGCGATGTAAGCGCTGGTTTTAAATTCTTGGAAACCTAATTCAGGCGTTTTATGGAGGTCGTTATAAACCTCCACGACATTGAGTTCTTGAGCCATGGGTCGATTCTCCTTATTAAACATTTAATAGAACAATTTAAGCAGGAGCGGGGCCAAAGAACAATAAGCAAAACTGTGTATATTGAATGCAAAAAGGGAAGCTTTTTTGAAGCTTCCCTTTGAAATTTGGTGCGCCGGGTAGGATTCGAACCCGCGACCCCCTGGTTCGTAGCCAGGTACTCTATCCAACTGAGCTACCGGCGCGTAGGGTGGAATTATGCACGGTTTCCCATAAAGTTGCAAGGGCTATGGTGATTATTTTTTCACAGCCAATCTCAGCACTTCTTTTGCGATCAACCGAGTAAGACCTTTGGGGGCGAGCTGCGCCGAAACCGTCAGGACTTTATTTAATATACCGTAAGTGGCTAGAGCTTTATTTTTGAAAAGAGCGTTCAATCCGCGCTCTGCCACAGAACGAGCATCGGTGATAGCAAATTCGAAACGATCACACTCGCTGACACCGGCCCGGTTCCAAAAATTAGTTTTAACCGGGCCCGGGCAAAGCGCCGTAACGTGTACGCCTTCGGTTTTGAGCTCTTCATGCAAGGCTTCAGAAAAACTCAATACATAGGCTTTGCTGGCTCCGTACACCGACAAATAAGGGCAGGGCATGAAAGCCGCAATCGATGCGACGTTGAGGATATAACCTTTGCGTTTTGCCCTCATGCTTGGCGCCAATGCCAACGTCAGAGTGGTGAGAGCTCGAACGTTTAAGTCAACCAGATTGATGTTTTCAGCGCTATTTTGCTCAAGCGTTTCACCATACAGACCGAATCCTGCGTTATTGATCAGGACTTCAGGTTCAATATTTTCTCGTTTGAGATGATTGAGTAAGTTTTTCAGACACACGGGATCGGTCAGATCACAGGCCAGGGCAAGTCGGGCCTGTGGAATCAGTTCGCGCATTTCCGCCAGTCGGGCAGTATCGCGGGCTGTGATGACAAGACGATAACCCCGGGCGGCAAGCAACTCACAAAACTGCAATCCCAAGCCGCCCGTTGCTCCGGTAACGAGCGCCCAAGGGGCGTCCTTTTCAATAACTAACGACATACTTCAGAGACTTCAGGCAACTCAACCACTTTAACAGTGCCGTCTTGCGCATAAAGGTTATCAATGGCCGATTTCACCATGTAGGGCAAAATGTCGTCAATGCGGTTGCAGGTAGCCTCGTTTTTAACGATGGCCGTAAAGACAGTCGTTGCTCGCGAGCCCTTCATTTCAAGCAGTTTGACATCCAATTCACGCATATAAAGCTGTTGGTTGTAGACCCTGGTCGCAAAAGCCACTTGCGGACCAAATCCTGCGTAGGGGCCATGCCAGTGTCTATGGTGTCCCCAGCCCCAACCAAAGCCACCGCCCAAGTAGGTCACAGGAACGCTTTCGGAGCGTTGGATAATACGGGAGGGTTTGACCGACCAATCAATGCTCATGCGGTACTTTTCGCCGCTTCCGGCCTTAACCGTTTCAAGATGAGCTGCCGCCAAAACATTCTGCATGCTTGAGGCGATAGACCGGTAGGTGGCGTCATTTTGCTTTGATTTTGAAGCCGGAACAATGGCAATCTTGTCACCCCAATCAGGCATGGCATGGAGCCCAGGATTGAGATCGGGCGTCATGGACAGTTTCGACGAAATCGCTACATTGGTTTTCACTGTGGGTGAAGCGCAACCGGTAACAGCGACAAACGCAGCGGTAATGAGCGCTAATTTCAGAACTTTTTTGATCACTTTGCACCCCGGTTCAATATCTGTCTCACTATCCATTTTAGAGAAAGCTCGCGCGGTCGGGAGCCTTTCTTGTAACTTACTGAAAGGTTTGTAAAACAGGCGTTGCGTTTATAAAGGTCAAGTAACCGCCTTTAAAACAGTTGGCTGCGCAAAATCGCCAGTCCGGCAGCACAAAACGTTTCAGCTCTTCGCTAAGCTCATATTCTCCGGGTTGATGAGTATGACCGTGGATGACAAACGAGCATTGCTTTTGTAGTGCAGCGGCGGCGACGGTTGGCGCGTCAACGTCCATCAACAAAGCTTCCTTCTTTACTTTGCTCTCCTTAGAACGCGTCCGCGCATCGTGGGCGATCTTGAGCCGTTTTGACAATGGCAGTCTTAAAACAAGCCATTGCCACCAAAAGCTTCTGACTTTCTGACGCACTTTTTGATAATCGTGATCATTAATGCACCAAAGGTCGCCATGAGAGAGTAAAACATTTTGGGTGTTAATCCGCGCAACGCACGGATCGCGCAAAAGAGTAGCTCCCAACCGGCTCGCAAGTTTTTTCCCCATCATGAAGTCACGGTTGCCGTGCATGATAAAGAGCTTGTGACGCTGTCCCCACTTTTGCAGCGGCTCAAGAATGCGCGAAGCGCTTTCCCAGGCATCGTCACCCACCCAATAGTCGAAAAAGTCCCCTAGTATTATTAATTCGCTGTGCTTTTCTCCCACTTCGTGTAAAAAGCGGATAAAAAATTCAGCTTGAGCTTGAGATTCAGCGTTCAGATGTAAATCCGAAATAAAACAAGGATCGGACAATTCAATCCGATCAGTTTGAGTCTCGATGGTAGGGCAGGAAAAAAGTGACATAGCGTAAAAGTACAAACGGATGTCGACATTTTAACCAAGAAAAAAGAGACGAAAAAGCCGTCTGAAAAGTATGACTTCAGACGGCTGGCAGTCAAGTTTAACTAAAGCTAGTCAAGCGTTTTGACTTCCGCGGACATCTTGCCGAGCATGATGCCGAGGTCCAAGGCTCTTTGAATGCCCGTGACGGAGAGACATTCATAGACGCCGTGGTAGTTCATGCCGCCTGTAAAAAGGTTCGGCGTGGGCAAGCCCTTGGCAGACAGACGGGCACCGTCGGTGCCGCCGCGCACGGGCTTTTCATGGATTTCAACACCGATGCGGCGATAGGCTTCGCGAGCGAGTTCACACACGGCCGGGTGCTTGTCCAAATAGTTCTTCAAGTTATGGTATTGAACCTTGATGTCAGCGGTGACGCGGTCGCCCCAGACCTTGTTCATTTCTTCGACCATCTTGCGAACATAGTTCATGCGGTCTTCAAAGCGGGAGTTGCTGTGATCACGAATGAGCATCTTGAGATCCACGCCGCGAACAGCGCCGGAAATGCCCATCGGATGGAAAAAGCCTTCATGACCTTCGGTTTTTTCAGGAGCGGACTCCGCCGGCAAACGAGCGATGAAGTCCATGGCCATGCGAATGGCATTGACCATCTTGTTTTTGGCCGAACCCGGATGCACATTCAAGCCCTCAAAGTGAACCTTCACCATAGCGGCGTTAAATGTTTCGGTTTCAAAACCGCCTAATTCATCACCGTCAAAGGTGTAGGCATATTGAGCGCCGAATTCTTCAATGTCAAAATTTTCAGTGCCGCGACCGACTTCTTCATCAGGTGTGACGGCGAAACAGAGTTTGGCATGGGGGATTTCGGGGTGTTCAACAAAGTAGCGGGCCGTTTCAACGATAATGGCAATGCCGGCTTTGTCATCGGCGCCTAAAAGCGTGGTGCCGTCAGTGACAACAAGCTGTTCTCCGGCATATTTGGCCACACCGGGGAAGCGCTCAAGGCTCAAAACGATGTTTTTGTCCTTATTTAAAACGATGTCGCCGCCTTGATAGTTAAGCACTTGCCATTGGGCGGGCTCGCCCGAGGCTTCAGGTGAAGTGTCCATGTGGGCAATGAGACCCATGGCGGGCATCGTTTCAAGGCCTTCAGTTGCAGGCAGATAAGCCATCACAATACCCTTATCGGTGATTTTCACATCTTTAACACCGACGCTTTCAAACTCGGCTTTCAGAAGTTGGGCGTAAGCCATCTGAGCTTGGGTCGAAGGGGCTGTCGTGCTGTTAGGGTCAGATGTGGTGTTGTATTGCGTGTAGGACAAAAAGCGTTGCAAAACCAAGGGCAGTTGGGCAAAACTTTCAGCCGTGTAGTTGCCGTAATAGTTATGTTTCAACATGGGATGTTCACCTCAAAAAATAGAGCGTCACCAATAAACCGCGCTCAAAATCGTCGATGATTTTATCGGGATAATGTTTTTGCCTTAAATTAAAAACTAAGGCATTTTGCCTAATCTCAAGTTGGATTGAAATTTAGTGCAATCTAGGGGTTTTAACCTATTTTTCAGACTAGATAGTTTTACCTATAATCGCCCAATATTTTTGTCACCAAAGGCTATTTAAGCTCATTGGTGACAATCAAACTCTTTTTCCCCTTATTCTGGAGAACAACATGACTTGGACTATGTGGGCGGCCTTGATCGTGGTAGTAGGCACGGTCTGGGCGCTGATCAAGCGTTATGAAACACGCTTGGTGCTCTTGACATCAGGCTTGATCATGACCATCCTTTCTTTGGATCCGATGGCCGCGTTTGAGCAATTTGACAAATCGATGACCAACAACTCGCTGATCATCGTGATCTGCTCGTCGATGGGTTTTGCCGCGACGATGAACTTGACCAAATGTGACTTGCATTTGGTCTCTCTTTTAACGAAGCCCTTAAATAAATTGGGCATTTTGCTTTTGCCCTGCTGCATGATCGTTACGGGTATTACTTCTCTTGCGATCTCCTCTCTTTCCGGTATGTGCGCCGCCATCGGCCCGACCATCGTGGCGTTGATGATTCGCGCCGGTTTCCGTCCTGCAATGGCTGCCGCCACCGTGATTGCCTCAACCCTGCCGTCCTTCTGGTCTCCGGGTTCTTCCCATAACGGTTTCGTGGCCAAGCTCGCTGAATGGCCTGTGATGGATTTCATTACCTATACGGGTTTCCGTACGCTTTTGATTTCCATCGTTTGTATTGTTTTCCTGACGGTTGCCTGTTTCATTTTTGGTGACTTCAAGAAGGGTGGTTTTGAAAACGAAGGCGTGCACAAGAGCAATGTTGAATTGCCCGAGCATCCCAATGTTCTTTGGGCCTTTGCTCCGCTTCTTCCGGTCGTTCTCTTGTTCGTCATCGCTTTCTGGTTCCCGAATGTGAAGATGAGCGTTGCAACCGCCATGCTCTTCGGTTTCATTTACACCATGATCGTGACGCGCTCCAATCCCACGGAATTGATTAAGAAGTTCTTCGACGGTATGGGACACGGCTACGGCAGCATCATCGGTTTGATTATTGCGGCCGGTGTATTTGCCGCCGGTTTGCGTACCTGTGGTGTGATTGATGTGTTTGTGGAATACCTGAAGAATTCTTCCGAAGTGGCCAAACTCGGTGCCGCTATCGGTCCGATGGCTTTGGGTATTATGACGGGTTCCGGTGACGCCGCCGGCTTCGCTTTCAATGAAGCCGTAACGCCTCACGCTCCGGAATTTGGCATGACGATTCCTGACTTGGGTTACTTGGCAATCGTTTCGGCAACTTTAGGCCGTGTGTCTTCGCCGATCGCCGCCGGTGTCATCATTATTGCCGGTATCGCCAATGTTTCGCCCTTGGAAGTGATTAAACGCTCGCTTCCTGTGAATGCGGCAGTCTTGGTGTTCCTGTACTTTATTAGTTAAAACATCAAGCTAGGCGCAGGCTTAAATTCTTGCGCACGAAAAGCATCCGCCCGCTGACTTTTCCATAAAAGAGCGGGCGGTTCTTTTTTAACCGAAAAGATCCCTGGCTATTTTCATTGGACAAAATTTTGGACCGCACATGGAACAAAAATGAGCTTCTTGGGCGCCACTTCCGGAAAGAGTCTCTGAGCGTATTTGTTCGGCTTTATCTGGACTTAATGACAGTGCGTATTGGTCTGTCCACCTGAATTCAAAACGAGCCATACTCATCAATGCATCCCACAATTGAGCACCTGCTACACCTCTTGCAACATCGGCGGCGTGAGCAGCTATGCGAAAAGCTGCCATACCCTCGCGAACGTCATTGGAGTCGGGAAGACCTAGATGCTCTTTGGGAGTGACGTAACAAAGCATGGAGGCTCCTTTTGAGGCGATTTCTGATGCCCCAATCGCCGCCGTGATGTGATCGAATCCCGCGCCAATATCACACACAAGAGGCCCTAAAGTATAAAAGGGAGCATCATCGCACCACGTTGATTCCAACAGAGCATTCATTTCAATTTCAGATTGACGGATATGCCCGGGACCTTCAATCATCACCTGAACATCAAAGCCAGCGGCTCGGCGATTTAATTCTCCTAATGTTTGAAGCTCAGCCAATTGAGCCGCATCACTTCCATCTAAAATCGATCCGGGTCTTAACCCGTCTCCGAGCGAGAGAGTGATGTCGTAGTGTCGTGCGATTTCAAGTATCTCGTCGAAGTGCTGATAGAGAAAATTTTCTTCCTTTTTCAAGTGCATCCATTGAGCTAAAATTCCGCCCCCGCGTGACACTATTCCGCAAAAACGGTTGCGGGTTAACTCAACATGGTGACGAAGAATACCGGCATGAATAGTCATGTAATCGACTCCTTGCTCAGCTTGTTGTTGCATGACGTGAGCAAATAAGTCCCAAGAGATTTCAGAAATATCTCGTGCACGCTCCAGCACTTCGTACATTGGAACTGTGCCAATGGGGACAGGACTTGAACGAATGATGTTTTCTCGAATTTCTGAAATATGTTCCCCAACGGATAAATCCATTACGGTATCGGCACCGTTATTGATGGCTTCAGTCAATTTCACAATTTCTTCTTTTTTTGCATCCGCTCTGATTGCATCGGAGGTACCGATATTGGCATTGATTTTTGTTTTAAATTGTTTGCCGATGACCATCGGGCGGGCTTCCGGATGAAAGAAATTTAATGGCAAAACCGCCCGGCGGGAAGCAATTTCTTTTCTGACAGTTTCACCGTTAATTTGATCACAACGATTAAGGATAGGGAGTAATTTCGCTTTTAATTGGGAATGGGCGCAACGATCTAATTGCTCCTTTAGTTGGCTAACCGCGATGCTTTCACACAAGGCCGCATAATGCATTTCAGCGCTGATTTCTCCTTTTCTGGCTAAAGCTAGCTGAGTGGGAGAGCCCGGACGAGGTCTTTCTCGTTTGGTTAAAGGAAGTTCTGATAAATAGACCGCATGGTTGGGAATGTAAAAGTTGGGATTCTTTCGAGCACCAAAAACAACAGCCGTATCCGACTGAATGATGCGTTTGAATGGAACTTTTTCGCCACAGGCGGTTGTGAAAAATTCGAGTTTATCGAGTTGGTTTTGCATGGTTGTCTCCAAAAATTAGGAGGACTTCCAATGCGGTCGGCACTTTTTCAATATAGAAATTAACGTTTCGCGCCGCAGGTATTAACCTGATCCGCTAATGGGAGTATTTCTCAACGGCCGTTTGGCCGTACCTCCAACGTTTTCACTGGGCAACTGTAGCAAAAAAATCGGGCCGCAAGCGGCCCGAAAAAGTAAAGTAAATGTTAATTTTTAATCAACAAACTTAACTGTATCCATCGCAACGAAGCGGATGCAGTTACAAAGTCCGCGAAGGTATGTATCGGTCACTGTGCCGGCGATGGCAAATTGAGCAACCTCATGAGCGTTAAAGGTCAGAACGCAGTCGGTAAAGCCATCACCGTCAACATCTTCGAAGCGGTGTTTGATCGGGCGCGCCGGTGCATTAACTGATTCTTTCTTTCCGGTAAAGCCCAGACTCCAATAGACCGTTTCCATATCCAGACCCGTCACATCGAAATCGGCGCTGCCATAGAGGACAACTTCTACTTCATGCTCTTGGCTTACGCTTACGGTTTCAGCTTCGACACTCATTGTGTGAAGGCTGATTTGCTTGAGCATGGTTTCCCATTTTTCATCGGCTTGAGCGCATTCTCTGGCCGTAAATTCGCCGAGGTATTGTCTGGCTTCTTCACGCGAAAGCGTTTTTGCATGAGCCACTGCGGCTTCATAATCACTTTGAAGTTTTTCAGTAAATTGCTTCTTGGCACGAACGATACCGGGCAGAAGACCGCGGTTGAAGTTCGTTAGTTCACCGACTGTGGCGTAGATAAAGAAACTCTTATCCAGATCGTAGTCCAAATAATGGGGTTCAAGATGGAAGTGATTCTTTCGAGCTTGTTCAATGTTCATCCACTGATAACCTTCAGGGATGATGCCCGACATCGGGAACCAGGGAATATAAACACCGGTATCTTGATAGCTTGAGCAACGCCACATCGTGTTGTAAAGCGGATCTTCAGCCAAGTCCATTACCCATGATTCACGCGTCTGAGAACGGGAAATATCGCGAGCTGAAACGTGGAATGCATCTTCTTTGCCATCGCCTCGCATAGCGTAGGATTCGTAGCAGGTAAGACCCAAGACGTCGCGAACGTCTTCGACACCCATTGCATGGGCCGGAGAAAGCAATTCCGGGTAATGCAATTCATCACCGTAGTAATTTCCGGTAATAGCCCACCAACCCAGGCGCATACGGACGGATTTTGTTGGCGCGTGGCGGTTTTCATCGCTTTGATAAGCCATAGCGAAATCAAAGTCACTGTAGTCACCGGGCACCTTCGGGGTGTAGCGGCCTTTTTTAATGGCGTATTCAATCAAATCGGCCGGAGCAATGACATTTTCATGGTCATTGATGTCAACGTGGCGGATGGCAAGCATATTGGAAATCAACATAACCTTGTCATCGGGAATGCGCTTGGCAACGTAGTGGTGGCCTTTGACGACGTTTAAGCACCATGCTTCATTTTTGTCAGCAACGGTGTAGTTACGAGCAGAGCCGAAGTAGCCGTATTCATCAAGAAGTTTGGCGGCAATTTCCATGGCTTCTCGGGCAGTTTTGGCGCGTTCGGCCATGATGCGGCGAAGCAAGAAACCCACGCCTCCGTCTTTCAAACCAAGAGCGGCTTCATCAGGATCGTCGCCGTCAAAGGAAGAACCGCCGCCGTTGGAGCAGATGACCAAACCGGCTTCGTTAGCATACCCTTGGTCAAAGGAAGAGCCGTCAATTTGCAGCATGTTGGACCAATAGGTCGCAAGCGTTTCAGCTGCTTGGGGAACTTGGGCGCGACCGGGTTCTGCGACGAGTAAATCACTATCTGCGTGTTTGCCGCCCGGTACATAGAACTGCTGATGGAAAACGCGGCCGCCCGCATCCTCGTTGTGACCGACAATAACTCGGCCGGTTTTTGAAACGGCTTTACCGACAATAACGGTGGTACACATGAATGGTTCTCCTTTCGGGTGTACGTCTAGAGGGTTGAAAAAGCCCGTTGGGCGGGCTCTGAAAAATAACTAAGCAATATTACCAAGGGCAAGTAAAAAAGAAACGGCCGTTAGTGTTTTTGCTAATGGCCGTTTGGATGAAATTTAAAAAAATCTGCTACCACTCATGGAATATGATGAACGCCGCCGCGACGATCAGGGCAAAGCCCAGTATGTAGTTCCACTTGAGCGGTTCACCCAAATAGAGAACAGAAAAGCCCATGAAAATCGTCAGCGAAATGATCTCCTGGATGGTTTTAAGCTCCGCGGCACTGAAGTAGCCGTAGCCTATGCGATTGGCCGGCACTTGAAAACAGTATTCAAAAAAAGCAATGAGCCAGCTGATAATGACAATGTGCCAGAGAGTGACTTTGGGGAAACGAAGATGTCCGTACCAAGCAAAAGTCATAAACAGGTTGGAGCACAGCAAAAGTCCGATAGTCACAACCGGAACAGGCAAATGCGACAACATGGCAAAAATCCTTAAGATCAGTAGGTTAAATCGTGGAGGCGATTATAGGATCGCGAACCGTTTGTATGCAAAAAATAAGGGGGAGTTATTGAACTCCCCCTTACGAAACTTGGTGCGCCGGGTAGGATTCGAACCCGCGACCCCCTGGTTCGTAGCCAGGTACTCTATCCAACTGAGCTACCGGCGCGTGAGGACGTAATATTACGCAGCTATGCCCTTTTTGTCAAATTACATGATCAAAAATGGAAGCCGGATGTTCCCCAACCGAGCAAATAGCCATTATTTTTTCTTCCGGAGCTAATTTCATCAACTCCCTTGCCTTTTGATCATCCACTAATAATCGGCAGGTACAACCCAGCCCCATGGCCACCGCGGCCAAATAAACGGCCTGAACCTTAACGCCGACATTAATCGCTCGGGCTCTTTCATTGAGCTCGCCTTCTGAAAAATCGACTTTAAACGTTTTATCAATGAGTTTTGTTGTAAAAGTTTCCGTTTTTCTCGAGTCTGAAACAAAAACCAAATGTTGACTGGCTAGCTTCATCCAGGTTTTTATTTCACCGAAGTATTCCCGTTGGTCTTTGCCTTCAATAAAGAGCAGTGCATGACGTTTGGGAAGGTATTTCCATATACCGTTTGCCTGAACAACATATACGCTGACATCCTGCCAATTTAAAGCAGACGGGGTTGTCCGTTTGAAATTTTTTCGATTAATGCCGTTTGCAGCCCACAGCAGCGCAGCGACCATTTCTTCAGCGATGGGTTCTCCGGAAAAATCCCTGCTCGAACGGCGTTTTTCAAACGCCTCCTGAAGAGTCATTTCTAACTTTCGAGGTGAGGGCAGTTGTCTTAAAACATCATTGTCTCCGATCGTCTCTAAAGGTTCATTTTCTTCTTTGTAGCGATCAAGCATTGTCTGCAGTTCGTCAATCTCAAAGCGATCAAGCCACTGATCCAGTTTTTCCTTTGAGCGTTCCTGCACCTCGTCCCACTCAAGGAAAAATTCGTCCTGCTTCGTTTTTATTTCCCGAGTAAAGAGCTTTTGTCTGGCCTTTAAGTCACGCTTGGCTGTCTCCCAGTCTTTAATAAGCCGTTCTTGTCGCTCTTTTAATTCGGACTTCAGATTTTCAATTGAGTTTTTAAATTTCGCTTTAACGGGCATTCTGACCTTCCTTTTTAGTCGGCTTTTATTCGAACGCTTCGCGCTTTGGGATTGCGGGGTTTGTCTGGAGCCTCTTTCATATTTTTAATGAGGTGTTCGGCAGTGAGAATCGGGTGACGCAATAGCATCCGCGGCCCTTCCTCACGCATAATGATCCGAGCTCTGTCTTTTTGTTCGGCACGATAGCAGTGGATTTTGCACTTAAAGCAAGTTGGTTTTTTCTGACCGAAAGGGCAACAAGCCAGCCGTGTTAGTGCATACACAAGGAATTGCTTACAGTCGTCACACAATTCTTCACTTTTGTGGTGACGCTTGCAATAGTCCTTAACCATTGCCGTGAGTAACTTTGCTTCTCGCTTTAAAGCGCCGGCTTCAAGTCTTTCAGCATGAACAGTGGGTTTAAGTTCATCCATAGGAAACCTTAAAGAGCTTTCACCGCATCGGTGATGAGATTCCAAAAGCGAGCTTGATCGAGCTTAACGGCTACCGAAGTATGACAATCCTCAGGAGCAGGTCTTCTGAGATCGGTAACAGTCATGCCGTTTGAATACCGCCCCCAACATTCCACGTGCACGACGGCTTTTCGTGTTTGCATAACCGTTGGATCGATAACGTAGGCAACGGCACAGGGATCATGAACAGGCGGTTCGTCGAAGCCTTTGGAGCGTTTGTAATTTTCTGAAAAGCGTGTCAGCACTTGAGTGAGGAAACGAGCAGCCTCAGAATCAATGGCGGCAATTTCCTTTTTCACAGCTGTTGTTGCCAAGGCTTGATAGGTCAGATCCAAACCGACCATGACAATCGGCCATTTTTCCTCGAAAACGATATGAGCTGCTTCCGGGTCATTTTCAATGTTAAATTCCGCCATGGGTTTGACGTTGCCGATATGAAAGCCTCCGCCCATCAAAACGACTTCTTTGACACGGTCAACGATTTTCGGTTCAAGTCGAGCGGCCAATGCAATGTTGGTAAGCGGTCCGATCGGCACCAAAGTAACGCTTTTTTCCGGTTCGGCCATGATGGTCTCGACAATGAGCTCGGCCGCGTGACGGCAATCCACTCGATAGTCCGCTTCGAGCAAAGTCGTTCCATCTAAGCCTGATTCACCATGGATGTTGGCGGCAACGACAATTTGGTCTCGCAAAAGGGGGGGAGCCGCTCCCGCGGCAATCGGGACATGATCCAAATGAGCCAACTTAGCGATACGAAGAGCATTGCGGGTGACTTTTTCAAGCGTTTGATTACCGGCCACCGTGGTGATGGCCAAGACATCGATTAAAGGATTGCCTGCAGCTAGCAAAATGGCTACGGCATCATCGTAACCCGGGTCACAGTCAATGATAATTTTCTTTTTCTGCATGGTTAGACCTTCATTTGTTTAAATTGGACGACTTCTTCGAATGGCGGGATAGACGGTACGGCTCCGCATCGGGTCACACTAATGGCAGCGGCAAGCATGGCTTCTTCGATAAGAGCTTTAAATTTTTCGATATCCTGCTGTGTTAAGAAAACCATAATAGCTTTCATCGCGTAACCGACAAAAGTGTCGCCTGCCCCGGTTGTGTCAACGGCGTTAACGCGAAAAGCCTTAAAGGAAAAACGACGTCCACCCTCAACGGGCAAATCGCAAACCATCCCATTGGCTCCCAAGGTTAAAAACAAGAGGGCTTGTGGGAAGCGTTTTCTTAATTCATTGAGTAAAAACTCTTCATTGTCGCTATCGGTTGCGAGGATCCCTTGAGCTTCGGTTTCATTGACAATCAGCGCATCAACTAAATGAAGAGGGTAATTGAGTACTTTGGGGGAATAGGGGGCGGGATTAAAAACCGTATGCAGATTTTGCTTTTTGGCGTTTTCCAGAGCAAAACCGACGTTGTTAACTTCGTTTTGCAGTAAGACGAAGTCTCCTTCGTCTAAGCTCTTAAAGGCTTTTAGTATGACTTCTTGGTCAATGGCGTGATTGGTGCCCGCAAAATATAAGATGGCATTTTCGCCGTCAGGGGTGACCTGAATGACCGTATGACCGGTAGGATTGGTTTCATCAATCGTTAGAAAGCGGGTATCAATCCCCGAATCTTTCATAAAGTCCGACAAAAATTGCCCATCACGGCCTATGACACCGAGGTGCGTTACCGCCAAGCCGCTTCTGGCTGCCGCTATGCTTTGGTTAAGACCTTTTCCACCCATGAAAATGTCTCGGTGAGCGGCTTCAAGTGTTTCGCCTGCGCGTAAAAAATGAGGAACACGATAAACGTAGTCGATATTGATGGATCCGATATTTAAAAGCCGCTTCATAGTGACAGAAAAAAGAAGTTCGCTAACGGGCTTATTTTAACGGAAGGATTGAAAGACAAATATTTCTCAAGATGAGAATTTTGTTAAGAAAATAAATTGAAAAACCCTTGACCGAAGCCAAGGGTTTTACACTGAAAAATCAGTTCGTGTGAATTACTTCACGCGAGAGCGGTATTCACCCGTGCGGGTATCCACTTCAATCTTGTCGCCCGTTTCAACGAAAGCGGGAACTTGGAGCACGTAGCCCGTGGTGAGGCGAGCAGGCTTCATCACCTTACCGGAGGTATCACCCTTGACAGCCGGTTCCGTGTATTCGACTTCGCGAACGAGAATCGTGGGCAATTCAACGCTGATGGCGCGGCCTTCGTAGAACACCACTTCAGCGGGCATGCCGTCTTCGAGGTACTTCAAGGCGTCTTCCATCACGTCGGCTTCAACTTCGTATTGGTTGTAGTCGGCGTCCATCCAGACATAGTGCGGGTCAGCAAAGTAGCTGTAAGTCACTTCCTTGCGATCGAGCACGAGGTCTTCAAACTTGTCATCGGCACGATAGACGGTTTCAGTGCCGGCACCGGTGAGCAAGTTCTTCAACTTCATCTTCACCACGGAGGCGTTGCGGCCGCTCTTGGAATATTCAGCCTTCAACACAACCATCGGATCCTTGCCGATCATGACCACGTTGCCGGCGCGCAGTTCTTGTGCAATTTTCATCTTAAATTCTTCCTCTTTGAATCCTTTCACTCTAATTGGATTCGGGAGCGACCCGAACTTTTCAGACTGAAGGGTTCATTAAAAACAGATAGGGAATAAACTCCCAAAGAAACGTTTCTCTTTTCGCTCTTTAGCGAAAACGCAGTATTTTATATTTTTTTTATCTGTTCGGAAAGTTTTTCAGACAGAGAGCCTATCGCCTTTATTTTCTTACTGAAACACCCCGACGCTTTTTTCCATTGATCAAGCACATCAATTAAGTCGGAAAAAAGTTCAGGGTTAAATTCGCCCTCATTCATCGCTTCTTGCAGTTCACACCACTTTTTAAAAAGTCCCTTATCTTCAAAACAACTTTCAAAACGACTCTCAAGAGCACGCAACTTCAACATATGAACATCATCATCTTGATGATAAATGTGCCACAAAAAGGGGACTGCGGCGATCATCGCTCGGGCCGCACTGTCTTCACCTCGGATAAATACGATGTCCGAAGACCAAAGTAAGGAATCAAATTCTTTTTGCGAGACAAAAGGCAGACAATTCACGGTGACGCGTGAGTTTGTTCGCTTGCTGAGAGCTTTTGCCAGCAATTTGCCGGCTTCGCATTGAGTGACCGATAACTCAATAGGGCGTTTTACGTCACACAATGCCTGCGCAATTTTTTCAATGGGGCCATAGGGGTAAGCAAAAAAGAGAACACGAAGCTCGTTTGGGTTTTTAAGTTGCTTGGACAGAAACAGATGCTTATTGTGTTCGTAGTCTTTTTCAATAATAAGTCCGCCTGATTTTTCTGTAACGCCTGGAAAATAATTGGTTTTAATCAACCCACTGGCCGGATCGATTGAGGGGACAAGATGGCAATCTTCAATCCAATCTTCCGCGCTGAAATAATCAATGTTGAACCAGGCGGGAGAGGTTTTTGCCATTTTTGCCTGATAGTCTGGCGGCAGTCTGCAGGCAAAGCCTTCTATCACCACTCTAGCCGGAAGCAGGGGGCAAGAGGCCGTATCCCAGTCTTTTTTCCATAAACAGACTTCAATGGACTCATCGGAACCAATTTTTTCGGTCGGGGTCTGAGAAGCGCAGCCAGCCAACGCGCGCAATGTGCTCGGATCGTCAATGATGAGTCTGACAGCATAGCCCTCGGCGCGAAGCGCCCGTGCCAACCGCCACATGACGCCGGCATCGCCGAAGTTATCTATAACGCGGCAGAAAATATCAACATCAAGGCAAGTGGCGGCTTTTTGCACGGCAGGCATAAACAATTACAATGTTTCAAAATTAAAAAAGACAGTGTAAGCGAAGCGAGAGAAAAATGGCGTTTGATGCCAAACCTATTCTTAAAAATCTTCCCGGTTTGCCCGGTGTTTACCGTTACTTTGATGAAGCGGGCCAGTGCCTGTATGTGGGAAAGGCCCGCGATTTGAAGAGACGGGTCTCAAGCTACTTTCAGAAAAACGATCTAAGTCCCCGTATTGCCATCATGGTCTCCCAAATCGCCCGGATGGAAACAACGGTTACCCGCTCCGAGGCCGAGGCCCTTTTACTTGAGAATAATTTAATCAAGACGCTTTCTCCTAAATACAACATTCTGTTTCGCGATGATAAGAGCTACCCTTACCTAAAAATCAGCTCCGAAGATTTCCCGAGAGTGTCGTATTACAGAGGAGGGGTGGATAAAAAAAGTCGTTTTTACGGCCCCTATCCCAATTCGCAAAGTGTGAAAGAAGCCATTCAAATACTGCAAAAGGTTTTTAAGCTTCGCACTTGTGAAGGCCCTGTTTTTAAAAACCGTTCCCGAGTTTGTCTGCTAGCGCAAATCGGCCGGTGTTCCGGACCTTGTGTGGGGGCGATCAGCCAAGAGGATTACGCCCGTGATGTAGCCCGCGCTGAACAATTTTTGGATGGAAAGTCCGAAGATCTTTTAAGTGAAATGCAAGAGCGCATGTTGCAGTTTTCCGAACGGTTGGAGTTTGAAAAAGCGGCTGTTGTGCGCGATCAAATCGCAGCTTTGTCAAATGTCTTGCACCGCCAAACGGTTGAAACAACAGGCTCAGACGTGGACGCAGACATTATTACAGTGGCCTCTCAAGGCTCGAATGTGTGCGTTAATTTGGCCATGGTTCGAGGCTCCAGACACTTGGGCGACAGGGCCTATTTCCCCAATATTCCGAAAGGTCAGTCTGTTGACAAGGTAGAAGTCTTCGAAGCCTTTGTGAGTCAACACTATGAGTCCATGCCGGTACCGACTCTGATCATTACGGATGTGCCGGGACAAAAAGAAGAATTGGAAAGCCTTTTGTCCGAATTGTCCGAGCGGCGTGTGACGGTTGTTCATTCTCCGGTCGGCGTCAGACGTGAGTGGCTCAATATGTGCAAGACAAACGCCGATATTGCTCTTGCAAGGCATTTGGCTTTGGAAGGTTCTCAACTTTCACGCTTAAAAGAATTGTGTGAAGTGCTCGAGATTTCGGTTCCCAATGACGATTGGATGAAAGTCAGACTCGAGTGCTTTGATATCAGCCACACATCAGGAGAGGCTACGCAAGCTTCCTGCGTTGTCTATGAAGGGGCGGGAATGGCGCACAACCTCTATAGACGCTTTAATATCACCGGAATTGAGCCTGGCGACGATTATGCGGCGATGCGCCAGGTGATTGAAAGACGCTATTTGCCTGTTAGCCGAGGAGAGGCACAGCTTCCCACGGTTGTGCTCATCGACGGTGGAAAAGGGCAGGTAAAAATGGCTAAAGACGTTTTTACCGAACTGGGGTTAGATACTTCGGTTATTGTCGGCGTGGCCAAAGGTGAGGGGAGAAAGGTCGGATTAGAAACACTTGTCTTTGCCGATGAATCCAGAGAACCGCTTGAACTCGGCCGACAATCCCAAGCTTTAATGCTTGTTGCGGAAATTCGAGACGAGGCCCACCGTTTTGCTATTACCGGCATGAGAGCCAAGCGGGCCAAAACAAGAAACACTTCAAAATTAGAGGATTTTGAAGGCATCGGCCCTAAGAGACGTCAAAAATTATTGAGCCGTTTTGGGGGAATGCGCGGATTGAAGAACGCAAGTATCGAAGATATTGCTACAATCGAGGGGATTTCGCGAAAGCTTGCCGAGCGGATCTACCTTCAGTTGCATGGGCAAGCGCCTAAAGAGTTGTCAGAAAGCGATGAGTCGTAAACCACTACCGGTGAATGTGCCGATGATTTTGACGTGGGCGCGTATTGCGCTCATCCCGTTGATTATCGGGGTGTTCTATATTCCAGATCATATTCTTTCGCCCTTCATGCAAAACGTGTGGGCGACCGTGATATTTATTGTGGCGGCGTTAACCGATGCCTTTGACGGTTATTTTGCCCGACGCTACAACATGGAAAGCGCCATTGGAGCTTTCTTAGACACTTCGGCTGATAAGCTGATGGTCTGTGCGGCGCTGATTATTTTGCTCGACTTTAATCGGGTCGATATGTTGGTGGCTTTGATCATCATCGGTCGTGAGATCACGGTGACAGCTCTTCGTGAATGGATGGCTAAGGTGGGGGCGGCTGCCCGAGTCAAAGTGAATTGGTATGGCAAGATCAAGGCCATAGCCCAAATGGTTGCGATCCCGATGCTGCTTTTTTACGAAACGATTTTCGGTATTTCCATGGCTTGGTTGGGAACGATCCTGATTTACATTGCGGCAATTTTGACGGTTTACTCCATGATTGTTTACCTGAGAGCCGCCGGTCCTTATTTGAGCTCAGAACCTAAGACCAAACAAGATAATTAAGATTGCTTGAGTGGTGTTAAAAGGCTTGGATGAAAATCTGAGCCTTTTTATTTTTTATCATTGAAAAGTTATATTATTGCCGATAGAGTTTTTTTCATCGAATTTCAAAGGCTTAAGTCTTCCATCGGGATAATCTTTTGTTACAATTAGTCACTTCACTTTAATTTTCTAAGAGGAATCCTCAGAATGGATCCGTTTAATGCAGGTTGGCTATCTATTTTGCCGCCGGTGATTGCCATTGTTTTGGCGCTCTGTACCAAGGAAGTGATCTCTTCTCTTTTGATTGGTATTTTATCCGGCACCTTCATTTATGCTGTTGGTATGGATCATACCAACCTTTTGATGGGGACGGTTCAAACGACTTTCAAACTGATGAGCACCAAAGTGGACTTCAATATTTTGATGTTCTGCACGATGTTGGGCGCTCTGGTTTATACCATCAGCATGGCAGGCGGAAGCCGTGCGTACGGTGATTGGGCTATTCGTCGAATTAAAAGTCGTAAAGCATCTCTTTTGGCTTCCGGCGGGTTAGGAGCCTTCATCTTTATTGATGACTATTTCAATTGTCTCACGGTCGGCACCGTTATGCGTCCGGTTACCGATACGTATGGCGTTTCCCGCGCAAAGCTTGCCTATATCATCGACTCCATGGCAGCTCCCGTTTGTATCATTGCGCCGATTTCTTCCTGGGCGGCGGCCGTTGGAAGCAGTCTGAAATCAACCGGTGCGTTTGAAAGTGATTTCTCGGCATTCATCTCAACGATTCCCTATAACTTCTACGCTCTTACCTGCATTGCCATGGTCTTTATCCTTTGCTTCTTCCGATTGGACTTCGGACCGATGCGCCGCTCGGAAGAACGTGCCCAAAAGGGCGACGTGGGCAGCATGGATACCGCAACCGATCAAATGCGAGTGAGTGAAAAAGGCACGATTTGGGATATGGTGGTACCGATCGGCGCTTTGATTGTCTTCGCCGTTTTGTGCTTAATGTACTCGGGTGGCTATTGGGGCGATGATCCGGCTTACCATTCCTTTGCCGCTTCTTTAGGTAACAGCTCTGCCTCTGAAGCATTGGTATGGTCTTCTTTCGGTGCCCTGGTGGTGGCTTTCCTGATGTTTGTGCCCCGCAAGGTTGTCTCTTTCCGTGATTTCATGGACGGTTCTGTGGAAGGTATGAAGATGATGCTGCCGGCCAATATCATTTTGGTGTTGGCTTGGACGATTTCCGGCGTGTGCCGTGACTTGCTTCAAACGCCGCTTTTTGTTGAATCGCTTGTGACAACGGGCGGGTTCTCCGCTATGTGGTTGCCCGCTGCAGTGTTTGCGTTGGCAGCGTTCCTGTCGTTTTCGACCGGTACAGCCTGGGGTACATTCGGTATCTTGATTCCGATTATTGTGCCGGTGGCCCAAGCCTTGGATCCCAACTTGGTTGTTGTGTCTTTGGCTGCTACTTTGGCTGGCTCTGTATTCGGCGACCACTGCTCGCCAATTTCCGATACGACTATTTTGTCATCGGCAGGGGCCGGCTGTTCGCATATTGAACACGTTGCCACACAGTTGCCCTATGCTTGGGTTTGTGCCATTGCTTCTTTTGCCGGTTACGTTGTGGCAGGCCTAACGGAAGCTAATGCTTACGCTAGTTTGGCAACCTCTTTCGTTACCTTAGTAGCCCTGATGGTGATCTTGCACCTCTTGGGGAACAAGCGAACAGCTCAGCTCGCATAGTACGGAAGTTTTGCTAATGCAGAAAAGGCCCTTTCGGGCCTTTTCTGTTAGCTGCTGTCGCCTTGGGTGAGGCTATTATTGAAGACGCTTGGCGTCAATCACATCCAATTCGATTGAGACAAAGTCTTTGTCCACTTCCGCCACGATTTCCATCAATGCGTCTTTGTGTACTTGAGACCAGTTTTGGTCATCATCGAGTTCAGCGACAATCTTGTCTCCCTTAACGTCGGTAAACTCAAATTTTTCTTTGCTCAATTGTTTGGTGAAGCGACCTTGTAAAGTGACGAGCTGATCGTCATGAGCTTCTTTTTTCAATTGTGCAATGGAATCCATCTTCTGAAGGGTAAAGCCTTGCGGGGCACCGGGGCGTTCCTGAGCTCCAAAACCGCTCGGGCCGGCAGCAAGCGCTGCAAACGGAACGGCTAACGCACATAGGGCGGCGGCTAATGTGGCTTTCTTCAACATGGTGTATCTCCTATTGTTTTAAATCTTCGTTTTTCTTGACTAGCAGTTTAGAGGGGCAAACTTAGAACAAAAATAGGGAAAACTTAGCGCTTCCTAAGTCAGTGCAAAAATTTGCAACAGAAAAGATTTAGTAAGAAGTAGTTATTGCTAGCCCGAGTGATGCAACGGGTAGACGTAGCTGATTTAAAATCCGCCGCCAATTAAAACGGCGTACGGGTTCGATTCCCGTCCCGACACCAGAACTTAGGAAATTTATACTTTTCTCTTGACAAGGCAAGTCGCATCATTACAATAACAACTTCTTCGACGCGGGAATAGCTCAGTTGGTAGAGCGCAACCTTGCCAAGGTTGAGGTCGCGAGTTCGAGACTCGTTTCCCGCTCCATCCTCTTTTTAGAGTGTGATGGCGCGATAGCAAAGCGGTTATGCAGCGGATTGCAAATCCGTATAGAGCGGTTCGACTCCGCTTCGCGCCTCCAAACTTATGTAGGGGAGTCGAAATGCGGGAATAGCTCAGTTGGTAGAGCGCAACCTTGCCAAGGTTGAGGTCGCGAGTTCGAGACTCGTTTCCCGCTCCAGAATAATAAAAATAAGCCGACCCCACTTGGTTGGCTTATTTTTCACCGGTTGGTAGGCCGGGTGACGGAACTGGTAGACGTAGCGGACTTAAAATCCGCCGCCAATTAAAACGGCGTACGGGTTCGATTCCCGTCCCGGCCACCAAAAAGATAGAACCTGGGGTGTAAAAGCCCCAGGTTTTTTCTTATCTAATAATTTCTTCGCTCCAGTCAATAAATTGATTAATAGCGGTACTCCACTTGAGCTTTACCGCTTATGCCTTCGCGTTGGCCGACATAGCCTCTTATTTTCAAATCAACAACCCAGGGAGAATCCTCCGATTTGTATCTAAGGCCTAAGGATCCGATGCCCATGGAACCACGCATCGAGGCAGCATCGGCAATTTTTTCTCCGTTCGCTTCAACGTGCACATCCGGCGTAAAGTCATATTGGTAGGCCAAACCTGTATATGCCCAGAAAGAATTCTGAAGCGGGAAATAGAGACGTCCGCCCACACGGATGCGAGAGCTTTCGACAGAGTCAAAATCAAATTGATTATTGACGCCGTCGGCAAAAATATCCGTGCTGTCGCTTGGCAGATAGGTATAGAAGTATTTCATAAAGAGGTCGGCTTTCATACATTCTCCGACATCAATAATGCGACCGGCGCCAATATGAACCCCGAAATAGTTGCCGGAGAGATCGTAGCCGTGAGCTACGCCGTTACCATCAACCAATCCTCGGCTGATTTCTGTTTCGGTTTTACCGGCTCGCAACGAACCTTCCGCATACCATCTGGCCGTGTTTTTGATTCGCGCGGAGATTCCCGCGCCGTAATATTTCACTTCACCGCTAAAACGCCTATCAATATTGAGGTAGGACATTTCTTCTGTGTAGTCACCGTTACCGGTTTCTACAAAAAGGTTTAAAAGCAGGGGATTGCCGTTTAGCATGAGTGAATTAGCCCAACCTGCGGCAGCCGTAAAGCCGTGAACATCAATATGTCCGTGTGTGCTGTAATTACTTTGAACGCCGTCAATGGATGCGAAAGTTCTCAACCCCCAGTGATAATCACGGGCGGTTGCATCCAGATTATCCAGAATCAATTCTGCCCCATGGTTAACAAAGAATAGGCTCATGTTTCGATTATTGGAGACAAGCTTTAATTGTTGACTGGGCGCTGTCCCCTGAAGTTTGAAATCGACAGATTTTTCATCTCGGTTATTCTCAATAATGCCGATTGAGTCTTGAGTAATTGTTGAGGGTATGGCCACTTCTTGCCCATTGTCGTAAAACGGATTGAATTGAATTGCGGTCTCACCTTTAATAAGAGACATTTGTTCTCCGAAATGATTTTCTAATCGATCATCAAAACGGATATTGTTTACATCAATTTTTAAGGAAGCAGAGGAGATATCAGTCTCTCCCCGTACATTTAAAATAGTTTCTCCATTCTTCCATTTGAAATCGGTAAATGCAATGGAGTCAAATCGCTCTAGCCCACCGATAACACCCTTCCATTTACGGACAACCAAAGTATTGTTGTTTGCCTTTCCAAAAGTATTGTGACCTAAAAAGATTGCCTTAGTTAGTTTATTTGTATGAAAATCGTCTGATAAGGATTCAAGAATAACCGTGTTATCAACGACGGATACATCCGTGAATATGTCCGATCCGCCTGCTGAAATTGTAAGGGGACCTTCACTATCTTCGGCAATTTTTACATCAATAAGATGTATGGTATTGCTGCTCACAGTAGCGGATGACAACCATGAGTCTCCTCCCAGAATGTAAGCTTCGTTATCAGGATGGAGCGTTGTATTTGAGATTAATATAGTGCCGTTGTGAATACTTCCGGTTGAATTGAAAGAAGTCGCTATTTTCTTGAAATGAATTTCAGAATTGTCAATGAAAACAGCATTACCATCTGCGTTAAATACTCGGTCTTCTTCAAAATCACTGAGATCCAGGTATCCGCCTAAAATTTTGGTCGCATAGAATTGACTGTCAACAATCTCGACGCGATTATCTGAAACATTGCCACTGGCCGCTTGCCCACCTACAATATTTTGAAAAACTGAAATGTTTTCATTCTCTGTCGAAGAACTTTCCCCAAACGAGTTAATTTTGACCCCATTGTGGTGGACATCGGCGGTATGTAATTTGGCTCCGTACAAGCTAGGAGCGATCAATGATTCTTTTTCAAATGATGGTAATGAGTTACTGGTTCCTTCTACCACGACACGATTATAGGAAGCCACCTGATTCGTGTCAGACTGGTCATTTGAATAAGCGCCGATGATTTCCGTATAGGAGTGAAATACACCGCCTGTAACGACGACTTTGTTGCCATACATATTGGCGCTATCAGACTTCGCAGCGGCAATTTTTCCGGCACCCTCATTATCACTGTTTGATAATGCTTGAGGATAAAACTCACCGCCTTCCATATTCAGTATGTTGTTATAGACATCAGAGTCGGCTGAAAAGGCGGCAAAAATATAGACATCGGTCGGATCTTTTGATGTACCGATATCGCCATTCACCCATGTCAAAGTATTGTTGCCAACTTCAGCATTTTTATCTTTGGTATAGGCAAAGTACAAGTGAAGGGCGTGATCTATTGGCTCTCTAAGATTAACTTCATATTGGTAACCCGAAAGATCTTCACAGAGCTGAAGCTCATCGTGGGTGCCCAGATCGACAATGTATTCTTTTTCTGATTCTTCAATATTAGTGAATGTCGTCTCGGCCGATACACATTGAAAACTAAGAGCTCCCCAGATACCGAGAAGAGCTTTAAATAAGAGTGTTTTTTTCAAATCAATTTTCCTTCAAGGGAAGATATTTATTAAAGTGGACACTTAAACGAGTTAATCACTAATAAGAAAATAGCTAAAAGGATATAACCGGTTGAAAATGTCAAGCTATTGGGTAATAGCTTTTTTTAGATATGGTGAAAGACAGAGTGGACGTGTTTTCAGAATATATCAATCCGAATGTAGCACCTTTACGTTAAAAGCGAAAGTTTTTTCGTAAAAAGCGAGTACTATTTCCAAATTCATTGATTAACAATAACAAAGACTATGATTTTCCTCATCATCACTTTGGCGATGGTTATCACGCTCTTTTTGTTGCGTCGTCGCCAACCCATTGGTATCGCTATTTTGGTTGGCGGTATTTTCATCTGGTTGTGTACCGATCCGACTTTCAAAGAACTCAAAGACGCTGTTATTCAAATGGCGACAACTCCGAGAAGTTACGACTTGGTGGGAGCTCTTTATTTAGTGATCTGTTTGGAGATCGAATTAAGAAAGAGCGGTTGCTTAGCCGGCATGGTTGAGGCTCTTTCAAGGATGTTTTCCAGTCGCAGGTTTACGTTAGCTGTGATGCCGGCCTTTTTGGGGCTGTTGCCCTCCATTGGTGGGGCAAGATTCTCTGCTCCGATTGTGGAAGAAGCTTCAAAAGGTTTTGAAGCCAAACCGGAAGACAAAGCGGCCATCAATTTCTGGTTCCGTCATATTTTTGAATTTTCCAGTCCCTTGGTGCCGGGCATGATTTTGGCTTGCGGCATCGCCGGCGTCAAAATTGGTGATCTGATTGTGCACTTGGGTTGGCTTACCATCGTGGCTTTTATTCTCGGCTGGTTTGTCATGGTTCGGGGATTAAAGCAGACTGTAGCCACTCGCACGGAAGTTTCCAATGAAGAAGCCAAGCGTCACAACATGGACTTTGTTCTGTCTCTGACACCTGTGATTGCCAACGTGGTTTTGATGGTGGCCTTTGGTCTTCAAGCTTCCGTTTCCATGATCATCGTTGTCGTGGCCATGATTCCGCTTTTGATGTTCTTTAACCGCCATGTCAGCGTCAAGGAAGTTTTCATCGGTGCTTTGGACTACAAGATGTTTGCGAACGTCATCTGCATTTTGTTGTTCATTGCCCTTTTGGAAAGCACGGGTGTTTTAGCGCTCTTGGTTGCAGCTTTTGAATCGTCGCCGCTGCCGGTTCCTGTGATCATTGGTTTCTTAAGTTTCATTATCGGGCTGCTCACGGGCATCTCTCAAGGTCACGTTGCGATCATGATGCCGATTGTTGCCGGTATTTCCATGGGTGACCTCGATTTAGTGGGTGTAGCCATGGTTTTTGGCGTGGCCGGCCAAATGGTAACCCCGACGCACTTGTGTCTGACCATTACGGTGGACTACTTTAAGAGTGACTTCTTTAAGACCTTAAAGCCAGTTTTATGGGCTCAGATTCCGCTTGCCCTCATCTTTATCGCGGTGTCTTACTTTACTTGGGGCACAGGTTGGTTCTAGGTTAAGCAGAATTTTTTTCAGTTAAAAAAAGAGCACGCTTTACGGTTTTTCCTAGCGTGCTCTTTAAGCAATTAGCTTCTTTTAATCAATTTTGTGAGCATTGTGAAGGTTAAGCTCTGCCATGATGGTGGCAGAGATTTCCTCAATGGAACGGCTCGTGGAACTGAGCCACTTGATTCCTTCTCGGCGCATCATGTTTTCCGCCGCTTCAATTTCCTGTCGGCAGTTTTCCAAAGAGGCATAACGGCTGCCCGGACGACGCTCGTTGCGGATTTGAGACAGACGTTCCGGTGAAATGGAAAGTCCGAAAAGCTTATCGCGCTTATCTTGGAGGACTTCAGGAAGTTCACCACGTTCGAAATCTTCGGGAATGAGCGGATAGTTGGCAGCCTTCACGCCAAACTGCATGGCTAAGAAAAGGCTCGTTGGTGTTTTACCTGAACGGCTCACACCGACCAAAATGACATCGGCTTCGTTTAAGCCTTTGTTCATTTGGCCGTCATCGTGCGCGAGTGAATAGTTAATGGCTTCGATACGGCGGTTATACCGTTCTTCATCCTTAATCACATGGCTTCGGCCCATGGAGTGCGCGGATTTCAAACCCGTTTCCTGTTCAATTTCTTTAATGAAACTGCGGAAAAATTCGATGCGGAAACCTTGGCATTTTTCGGTGAACGTTTTGTGGATGTTCACATCGACAAAGGTTGAGAAGACCAAGGGACGGACACCCGAGCGGATGTACGCGTCATTGATCTTTTGGGCTGCTAAAACAGCCTTTTCGGGCGTATCGATAAATGGAATACGAACTTGATCGTATTGCAGATCGGTAAATTGGGTAAGCACCGAGTGCGCGAGCGTTTCAGCGGTAATGGCTGTGGCGTCCGAGACAATAAACACGGTGCGCTTCCCGCTTTTATGAGCGGTTTCGTCTTTTTCAAGAGTATTGAACATAAAGGGCCTGAGATTAAAAAATTACCCGAAATGAATCGGTTGTCGCTACAATTCAGATATTCTAACAATCCAATCCTTTTTGGGGGAAGAAAATGCCGCAAGGTCGTTATGTATTTCCGTTTAGCCAACTGCGTATGACCGACGTCGATCGCGTTGGTGGTAAAAACGCCTCTTTAGGTGAATTACTGAGCCAACTGACGAGCGCCGGAATTCGAGTTCCTGACGGTTTCGCCACGACTGCCGAAGCGTTCCGCTTGTTCCTGACAGAAAACAACCTCGAAGAACGCATCAATGATCGACTCAAAGATCTCAATGTTGAAGATGTGAAGGCTCTTGCACAGGCCGGTGCAGAAATCCGTAAGATGATTGAAGAAGCACCCTTCCCCGCAGAGCTGGAAAAGGAAATTCGTGAATTCTACGAATGGTTAAAGGACGGCCAAGAAGAAATCAGCGTGGCCGTTCGTTCTTCTGCGACCGCTGAAGACTTGCCTGATGCATCTTTTGCCGGTCAACAGGAAACTTATCTGAACGTTGTCGGTATTGATCAAGTTTTAAGCCGCATGCGCGAAGTTTTCGCTTCACTTTATAACGACCGCGCCATCAGCTATCGTGTCCACAAGGGCTTCACGCACTCTGAAGTAGCTTTGTCGGCCGGCGTTCAACGCATGTGCCGCTCTGACAAGGGCGCTGCCGGCGTGATGTTCACGCTGGATACCGAAAGCGGTTTTGATCAAGTGGTCTTTATTACGGCCAGCTACGGTTTGGGTGAAACGGTGGTTCAAGGCGCTGTGAATCCGGATGAATTCTATGTTCATAAGCCCATGCTTGCCGCAGGCAATTTCCCGATCATTCGCCGCACGTTGGGCAGCAAGTTAATCAAGATGGAATTTGACACCGACGCCAAGAGCGGTCGCAGTGTTCGCACGGTTGATGTGAGCGCTGAAGACCGTCGTCACTTTGCCATCACGGACGATGATGTGATCGAATTGGCCAAGTTTGCCACGATCATTGAAAAGCACTATGGCCGTCCGATGGATATCGAATGGGGCAAAGATGGTATTGACGGCAAGATCTACATCTTGCAAGCTCGTCCGGAAACGGTGAAGAGCCGCCAGAATACGGCCGATGTTCAACAACGCTTTACCTTAAAGAGCAAGGGTCGTGTGTTGGTTACCGGCCGCGCTATCGGTCAAAAGATTGGTTTGGGTCCGGTGCGCATCGTTGAAGATGCAAGCGAAATGGAACGTGTTCAGGCCGGTGACGTTTTGGTTACCGATATGACCGATCCTAACTGGGAACCGGTGATGAAGCGTGCCAGCGCTATTGTGACCAACCGCGGTGGTCGTACCTGCCACGCAGCCATTATTGCTCGTGAATTGGGCATTCCGGCTGTGGTGGGCTGCGGCGATGCAACTGAACGCTTGGCCGAAGATATGGAAGTGACCGTTTCTTGCGCTGAAGGCGATACCGGTAAGATCTACGAAGGTCGTCAAGAAGTTCAAATTGAAGAAGTCAAACGTGGTGCCTTGCCCGATATTCCTGTGAAGATCATGATGAACGTCGGCAATCCGCAATTGGCTTTTGAATTCCAATCCATCCCCAACAAGGGCGTTGGTTTGGCCCGTTTGGAATTTATCATCAACAACAATATCGGTATCCACCCGAAGGTGGTTCTCGACTATCCGAACGTTGACGGTGAGTTGCGTGACGCGGTTGAACGTTTGAGCGCCGGTTACAAGAGCCCGGTTGATTTCTTCGAAATGAAGATTGCCGAAGGTGTGGCCACGATTGCTGCTGCCTTCTGGCCGAAGAAGGTGATTGTTCGCTTGTCCGACTTCAAGAGCAACGAATACCGCAAGTTGATCGGTGGTGATCGCTACGAACCGGATGAAGAAAATCCGATGTTGGGTTTCCGTGGAGCTTCCCGCTATATCGCCAACAGCTTTGCCGAATGCTTCCGTATGGAATGCCGCGCGATGAAGTTTGTCCGCGATACGATGGGCTTGACCAATGTTGAATTGATGGTGCCGTTTGTTCGTACGCTCGATGAAGCCCGTCAAACGATTGAAATCATGGAACGCAACGGTCTGAAGCGCGGTGAAAACGGTTTGCGCGTCAACATGATGTGTGAAATCCCGTCTAACGCTGTTTTGGCTGACAAGTTCCTCGATTACTTCGATGGTTTCTCGATCGGTTCCAACGATATGACTCAGTTGACATTGGGTCTGGACCGTGACTCGGGTCTTGTGGCAGCAAGCTTTGACGAACGCAATGAAGCGGTGAAGGTTCTGCTTTCAATGGCAATCCGTGCCTGCCGTGCTCGCGGCAAGTACGTGGGCATCTGCGGCCAAGGTCCTTCTGACCATGAAGATTTGGCTCAATGGCTCATGGACGAAGGCATCGAGTCCATCTCCTTGAACCCGGATACGGTGGTTGATACCTGGAGACGTTTGGCTGCCTCCAAGTAATCGATAAGACTGCTTGCTAAAAGTCAAAAGACCGGTTTGAAAAGACCGGTCTTTTCGTATTCGCCGGTTTAAAAGTTTTATACTCCGGCGACAAATGTTTATGGGGAAATGCGGACATGCCCGATCAAGTTGAACTGATCACTACACTGGCCTGGGGGTTGGGATTATCTTTGATCTTCGGATACTTAGTCAGTCTTATCCGTATGCCGGCTTTGGTCGGTTACCTTTTGGCCGGTGTTTTCATTGCGCCGACAACACCCGGTTTCGTCGGAAATCTGGATTTAGCCAGTCAGCTTTCTGAGGTCGGTGTCATTTTGTTGATGTTCGGCGTCGGTCTGCATTTCTCACTCAAAGATCTTTTACAAGTGAAAGCGGTGGCGGTGCCGGGAGCCATCTTGCAGATGACAGCCACAACCGTGATCGGCATGGCCATGGCTTATTTTATCTGGGATTGGCCATTGACGGGGGCCTTTATTCTCGGGGTGGCGCTTGCCTGTGCATCAACAGTTGTGATGACCAAGGCACTCGATGCTCGTGGAATCCTTCAGACCGTGCGCGGCCGTCTGGCCGTGGGCTGGCTTGTTGTTCAAGATCTGGTGACCGTGCTTTTGCTCGTTTTATTGCCGACCATCGGTACATTATCCGCTAATGAATCCATCTCTTTAACCCAGTTATCGGGGCAGATTTTGGGCACGGCAACGCTCGTGGTGGGCTTTGTAGCTTCCATGGTGATTATCGGCCGGCGTGTCCTACCTTGGATTTTGATGCGTACGGTTAAAACCGGCTCACAGGAACTTTTCACCCTGTGCGTGATTGCCATAGCCATTACGGTTGCTTACGCCTCTTCGACCATTTTCCACGTTTCCTTCGCATTGGGTGCTTTTTTTGCCGGCATGATGATGCGCGAGAGCGAATATTCGCATCGCGCGGCTTTGCAAACTTTACCTCTTCAGGACGCCTTCTCCGTTATCTTCTTTTTAGGTATTGGCATGTTGTTTGATCCTAAGGTATTGATTGAGCATCCCTTTGAGATCATTTTCGTTGTTTTATTGGTTGTTTTTGTCAACAGTACCGTAGCCGGTTTCTGGGTGCGTCGAAAGGGCTATCGTTTAATTGATGCGGCCACCGTTGGTTTGGCGGTTTCTCAGGTCGGTGAATTCTCGTTTATTTTGTCAGGATTGGCCGTTTCCATGGGTCTTGCAGGGCGTGAAGAGCTCTCGCTTATTGTGGCAGCGGGCCTAATTACCATTGCACTGAATTCCATTTCTTTTGCCGGGCTACGTCCCTTTATGAGACGCTTCTTCCCGGAATTGATCCAGCAAGCCGAGCAAGAAGATTCAGACGAAGATGCCGATGGTATCCGCAATCGTATCTTAATTGTCGGTGCGGGTATTACCGGACGGGAGCTCTATAAGAAGTTCGAGAATACAGATTTTGATACCTACATCATCGAAAAGCAGGCCGAACGTTCTATGCAACAGGAGTTGGGAGAACATTTTATTTTCGCCGATGCCTCTCACCCGTTGGTTTTATCAAAATTAAATCTGGAAAAGACTCGCTGGGTTTTGATTACAACCTCTGAAGCATTAATTGCCCGCAGTATTGCCGATCAGGTGGCCAAAATTGATACTAAGGTCAAAGTGTTGGCATTATCGGATAAAGAAGGCGACAGAGATTTCTTTATTTCTCGCTCCGGTCAGCTGGATCCAAATGTCAGTGCTCTAATTGAAACTCGTAAGGAAATTGCAGACAGTATTTTTGAGTGTGTCGAGCAAGATAACCAAGAGCAGAGAAAAAGTAGTCGAAACAGCAAAAAAAAGATAAAAAAAATCCCCGAATAACGCTCATGAATGCGTACAATTAACCACTGGACGCCGCAAAATTCTAATGGGCGTTAATTCCCTTTATCGTTGATTTTTTTGCTTTTTTAGGACAAAGCCCGTGCACCACGAATTTGCACTGATTGCGACCTTGGCCTGGGGGCTCGGTTTGGCTCTGGTTTTAGGGTTCGCAGCCACTAAAGTCAAGCTTCCCGCTTTGGTCGGTTACCTTTTAGCCGGTGTTTGTATTGCACCGACTACGCCGGGTTTTGTCGGTGATATGGACTTGGCCGCAGAACTTTCCGAAGTCGGTGTCATGCTCTTGATGTTCGGCGTCGGTCTGCATTTCTCTTTAACCGATTTGCTCCGAGTGAAAACGGTTGCCTTGCCCGGCGCCATTATTCAGATGGCTATTGCGACGGCCATCGGCATGGGGATGGCTCACTGGTGGGGCTGGAGCTGGGGAGAAGCTTTTATTCTCGGTTTGTCCCTGTCATGCGCTTCAACGGTTGTTTTGATGAAGGGCTTGGAAGCCAAAGGGTGGTTGCAGCGATCAAGAGGTCAATTGGCTGTCGGTTGGCTTGTTGTTGAAGACTTGGTCACAGTTCTTCTTTTGGTGCTTTTGCCCTCTATTGCGACCTTCTTTAAAGGTGAAGCGCCCGGAGACGGATCACTTACTGTTGCCATTTTAGAGACCACCGTATTGATTATCGGTTTTATAGCATCCATGCTCGTGATCGGGCGTCGTGTTTTGCCGTGGGTGCTTTTCCAAGCCGTCAAGACCGGTTCTCAAGAAGTCTTTACATTGTGCGTAATCGCCATTGCTATTGGTGTCGCATACGCCAGTGCGCAGATATTTAATGTTTCCTTCGCTTTGGGTGCTTTTTTTGCAGGCATGATGATGCGTGAGAGTGAATACTCTCATCGAGCCGCTTTGCAAACCCTGCCTCTTCAGGACGCTTTCTCGGTGATCTTCTTCTTGGGCGTGGGGATGCTCTTTAATCCGATGATCATTATCGAAAATCCTTTGCATGTGTTAGGAATTGTTTTGGTCATCATTGTCTGTAAGAGCATTACGGCCGCTGTGTGGGTGAAAGTGATGGGCCGAAGCTATAAAGACGCGCTCACAGTCGGCGCGGCTTTGGCTCAGGTTGGAGAATTCTCCTTTATTTTGGCTGGATTAGGTTTGAATCTTGGCTTATTGCCTGAAGAAGGAATGTCGCTGATTTTGGCCGGCGGCATTATCAGTATCGCTTTAAATCCCTTGTTGTTTGCGTTGGTTGAACCCGTTCATAAGCGCTTTTTCTTAAAAGAGACCCCGACAACAGAAGAAGATGAGGAAGATCTTGAAGAAGAAAAAGCGGCCAAGCGTGATCGCGTTATCATCATTGGCGCCGGTGTGTTGGGGCGTGAGCTTGCCGAAGGGCTAATGGCTAAAAAAGTCGATGTGGTCATTATTGAAAAAAATATTGAGCGTTCGATGAAAGAAGAGTTAGGGGATCACTTCATTTTGGGTGACGCTATGCAAAAGCAGACGCTGGAGTTTGCCGGTATTGAGCGAGCAAGATGGGTGGTTGTGTCTACGACCGATCCGGTGATCGCGCGTAAAGTTGTTGACGTGGTCGGTGAAACCGATCCGGAAGTTCGAGTCGTTGCTATCGCAGATAAGACGGGCGAAGAAAAGCTCTTTTTGGATACAAATGGGGAATTGCCCTTGCATTTGGAGCATCTATTGCAGTTGCGCCATGAAGCGGCGAAAACGATTTTGAGTTACGTTTGCGGACCTCGTGGTTTGAGGGCAGTTTCCAAGGTTAAACGTCCGCCCGAAAAGGACAGCAAAGAGACGAAAGAGCCTAAAAGCGCTAAAGTTATAAAGGAGCCTACTCAAGCTGAGGCACAATAGGGCTGAAGCAAGAAGGATAAAGACTATGACATTAAGTGCAGCGACCCTTTGGTTAATTTTGGCAGCTCTTTTAGGCATCATTGAGCTGATTGCCACGACGTTTTATTTGTTGGTTTTGGCGGCCGCTGCGCTAGTAGCCGCCGGTGCCGCATGGTTTGGAATGGAGCTTGAATGGCAGATTTCGCTTTTTGCCGTGATTGCTATCGTTGGCTCTATATGGGTGCGACGCATTCGTTCCATTCCAACTAAAAGCGACGCACAGGCCGAAGCTCTTCAAAATCTGGACCAAGGCCAAATTGTCTACGTTAATGCCTGGGATGAGGCAGGCTGCGCAACGGTTCAATATCGCGGTGCCGATTGGCAGGCCCGAGTCTTAGAAGGTGAACCCCGCACTCAGGGAGCGTACGTTATCGTGCGTGTTGAGGGTAGCGTTTTGTATTTAAAGAAATCATCTTGATAAAAGCAATGGAATAAAAAATGAGCGGTTTCATGATTTTTACCCTGGTATTGGCTGTTTTGGCCATTGTATTTGCCTTTCAGGCTATTAAAGTTGTTCCGCAACAATCTGCTTGGATTGTGGAGCGTTTGGGAAAATTTCACGCCGTTTTGTCACCTGGGCTCAATGTCGTGATTCCTTTTATTGATAGGGTCGCCTACAAGCATTCGCTCAAAGAAATTCCTTTGGATACCCCGAGCCAAGTCTGTATCACCAAGGACAATACACAGCTGTCTGTTGACGGCGTGCTTTTTTTCCAGGTCACCGATCCGATGCGCGCAAGCTATGGTACGAGCAACTATGTGATCGCCATTACTCAGCTGGCTCAAACCACTTTAAGAAGTGTGATCGGTAAGATGGAATTGGATAAAACGTTCGAAGAACGCGATCTTATTAACCGTTCTGTTGTCAGCGCGATTGATGAAGCGGCTCTTAACTGGGGTGTGAAGGTTCTGCGTTATGAAATTAAGGATTTGACGCCACCGGCCGTGATTTTGCAGGCTATGCAGCAACAGATTACGGCAGAGCGTGAAAAGCGCGCTGTGGTGGCGGCTTCTGAGGGTCGTAAGCAAGAGCAGATTAACTTGGCAACCGGTGCCCGTGAAGCGGCTATTGCAGAATCGGAAGGTGAAAAACAAGCGGCGATCAACAAGGCTGAAGGTGAGGCGGCCGCAACTTTGGCCATCGCCAAGGCAACCGCTGAGGCGTTAAGACAGATCGCTGAAGCCACCCGTGCTCCGGGCGGCATGGATGCCGTTAACCTTAAAGTGGCTGAGCAGTACGTGCAAGCCTTTGCTCAACTTGCCAAAGAAGGCAACACAATCCTTTTGCCTTCAAATATGAATGATATGGGAAGCATGATTGCCTCGGCGATGAGCATTATGCGAAACACGGATCCGAAAACGGTCTCGACCGAAGTCACTAAGCCCGTTGTGCCCTCGATTTTAAATACCAAGTCGTAGTAAGATACGGCACGTTACATAGGGGAAGCATTTGGTAAGCTTTCCCTATTTCATTGTTTTTACAGGCCATCTCATGACCAATCAACTTGATGTCCGGCCCGAGGCTGTGCACTTGAGCAATCCGGCAGAGCTTTTTTCCTTTTTTGACGGCTATCTGGATTACACACTCGATTTTATGCAACAGGCCAAAGACGCAGAAGCTTTCAGTAACTCTATTTCAGAACATGCGTTGTTTCTGACGACAGCTTTCACTCAAAAAATTCCGATGTTTTTTGTTGATGAAAAAGACTTTGGGGATAATCTGAGCACGAGACTGAAAAAGTCACTTCAAAAAGACGATTTGGTTCTTGAAAACTCTGCAATCCTTTTGAAGGCCAAAACGGAAGATTTCGTTTTTTACGTGGCGACCTTAATGGTTCAGCAGTTCATGGAGTTAATAAAGGACTGTGAAGAAAAGCAAGACAGTCCTGCTGTTTTTGAACTCCGTCGAAACGCCTTTGTTCAAGATTGGGTAAACCGTTTTTTAGGTATGGAAAAATATGCCGAATAACCAAGAAACAAACACAGAAGTGCATCAAGAAAGCGCTCCACAATTTGATCTTTCTGATGTGTCGGTGCTCACCGAGTTATTCGAGGTTGTGCTCTACGATGTTGTCAGAAGATCCAATATGGTCTCATCTTCGCAATTAAAGCAAGAAGAGGCGGTGGCCATGGATAAGCAATCGGCGGCCTTCCTCTCGGCTGTGCTGGCTGGCAAAAACGAACAATTTATCGCAAAGCCCTATTGGACGGGGGATCCTTTGGCCGGTTACTTAAAGCTCTACATGAAAGAGCGTTTTGAGAAAGTGGGCGTCACGGAAAAGGAACTTGTCGATACACGTGCAATTTTGCAGGCGGCGTGCTTTGAATTTATTTGCGACGTTTATGCGTTAATGAAAAAATTTGCCCAATTGGAATCGGCCGAAGGTTTCCAAGCGGAGGGCAAGCGCTTGTGTCTGATGTGGGCCGAGCGGATGTTGGGTCTAAATGAAACCGATCCGATTCAGATTTAAGAGGTAAGCCGTGTCCTGTCCATTGCGTTACGCAACAAAGCGCCAAGTGGCCCCTAACATTGCTTCTTATCCGGTCGCAAGAAGTGTTGTGGCTCAGGCCGTGCGCAATACTTGGGATCGAGCCCTTAAGGTCAGCGCCGAAGAGATGACGATGCAGGAGCTCGAGCAAGCGAATTTGGATCTAGTGCTTTGGCTTCAGGATACTTTTAGCGGTGCCAATACGCATTTTTCCTGTGAAAGTGAATTTAACGAAAAACGTTTGCCTGAGCTTTTGCGCGAATCGATGGCTCAGGAGGTCATGCTGTTTAATCCGGCTGCCGATATTCACGAAAACGAATCGTTGATGTTTTCGGTTTTTGCGTATTTCGTTTCTGAAATTTATGTTTTATTGAAAGAGGCTGATGTTGCGAATGCCGGTTTGGACGGCAATCCGCAGGTAGAGGCCTTTATTGATTTATGGAGCTTGCGTTTGACGGGGGCGCCCGTGGCAAGTGATTTTAAAAAAGAGGAGTATTGATCAATGAGTTGCAGTGGAAATTGCTCTTCCTGCGGAAGTGATTGCCAAAAACAACCTTTGCGCCATCCGAATATCACCGGTGCCATTTTGGGACAATTTATGATGGAAATGGCTATGCGTTCACAGAAAAACGCCGCCGGAGAAATTACCGAGGATGTCATGGATGACATGGATCGCAAGACCATGAATTGGCTTGGCGCAACTTTCAGCGGAAAAAATGCCCAATTTGAAATTGATCCGCAGTGGTATCCGGTGGGTGTGGCCGGCAATTTAAGAATTAAGCTAGGAACAGAGCTTGCTCAAGCCGCTGGCGGCAAGTTGCCCGAGGACAACGCCACGCTGATTTATTCAGCCATGGCTGTTTTTATGGCGGAAGTTTACGACACGCTCGCCGTGGTGACGAAAAAGGGGGTGGAACCCTTAGGGGAAGTGCCGGCGCCGGAGATGCTTGCGCTACTTAAACGTTGGACGGAAATGTTGGTGGGCTATGAGCTTCAGTGGCGAGATCCCGCTCAAAAAACAGAAGACTCGGAAAAAGAGAATATAGAAAATAAATAAGCCGTCTCTTAGAGACGGCTCTGACAGAAGCTTCAAGGCGCTTACCTTGAAGCTTTTTTCATTAGACGTTCCCGATCGCGATCCCATTGTTTTTTGCTTTCATCAGCCCGTTTTTCATACTGACGTTTGCCTTTTGCCAGTGCAACAGTCAGCTTTACCCGTCCGCGTGTAAAGTGCATATCCAGAGGAATGAGAGCGTAACCTGCCCGCTCTACCTTACCGATCAATTTATTGATTTCACGGGAATGCATCAATAATTTTCTCAAGCGGGTAGGATCCGGTTTAGTGTGTGTGCTGGCCGTCTTCAGTGGAGTTATGTGGGCGTTTAAGAGAAACAATTCCCCACCGCGGATAATGACATGGGCCTCTTTAATTTGCGCACGCCCCTCACGGATGGATTTAACCTCCCATCCTTCGAGCACGAGGCCTGCTTCGTGCTTTTCTTCTATGTAGTAATCAAAAAGAGCCTTACGGTTGACGATATTGGCCACGGTATTCGTACTTCCTGAATGTTCAAACAGAGACACATTCTACCAAGGCCTTACATTTTGAGGAAAATCAGAGTGTCATTTGGCTTTACACGAAATGCTGTTGACGCTTGTAACTTGCTTTTTTTAACATTCAAAATGGCGTCTTGGGGACGCGAATTTTCGTCAATTTTAGGAAAGAAGAACATCATGGAAAATCAAGCTGAACTCGTTAAAAAGTTCACCGACGTGATGGCAGACTTCACGGCTTATTTTGGCAAACATCTTCCCGATGATGTCCAAGCAAAGCTTGAAGAATTGCGTGCCGAACAAACGACGGATATGGCCAAGATTATTTACGACGCGATGTTTAAAGACATTGCTTTGGCCAAGGAACTCGATCGTCCGATGTGTCAGGACACGGGCGTTATCCAGTACTTTATTGAAGTCGGTGATCGTTTCCCGATTTTGGGAAAAATGCAGCAAGCGCTCGCGGAGGCTACGCGCCGGGCAACGGTACAGGCTCCTCTTCGCCACAACGCGGTTCAAATTTTCGATGAAAAAAATTCCGGCAACAATACCGGTCACCGCATCCCTTGGATTGATTGGGATATCGTACCCGATAGTGATGAGTGCGTGATTTATGCCTACATGGCCGGTGGCGGATGTTCTCTTCCCGGAACGGCTAAAGTTTTGATGCCTGTGGAAGGTTATGAAGGCATTGTGCAATACATCTTCGATACGATGGTCGAGCGCGGCATCAACGCGTGCCCGCCGGTTTTGGTGGGTGTCGGTATTGCCGGCAGCGTTGAAGTGGCTGCTCGTTTGTCCAAGAAAGCCTTGATGCGTCCGGTTGGTTCTCATAATCCCAATCCTCGCGGAGCAGAAATGGAACGTTTGCTCGAAGAAGGTCTCAATAAGTTGAATGTCGGCCCCGGTGGCCTGACCGGTGTCAAGAGTGTGATGGGTGTCAACATTGAAGATGCCGCCCGTCATCCTTCATGCTTGGCTGTGGGTATTTCGATGGGCTGCTGGGCACACCGCCGCGCCGCCATTAAGCTTCATGCGGATATGAGCTACGAACTCTTGTCTTACAAGGGAGTTAGATTATGAGCAAAAAAGTTCTGACAACACCGATCCAAGACAAGGATTTGGAAGATATCAAAATCGGTGATGTGATTTATTTGACTGGCTACCTTGTGACGGCACGCGATGCCGCTCACACGCGCTTGGTGAAGTTGGGTCGCAAGTTGCCTGTGGATTTGAGAGGTAAGGCGATTTTCCATGCCGGTCCGATCATGGTGCATCGCAAAGATGATCCGACGAAGTTTGATGTCGTCTCCATTGGTCCGACAACCTCAATGCGTATGGAAAAATTCCAAAAGCAGTTCCTTGAGCAAACCGGTACAAAACTCATTGTCGGCAAAGGCGGCATGGGACCGAATACAACAGCCGGCTGCAAAGAAACCAAAGCGTTGCATTGCGTTTTCCCTGGCGGTTGCGCTGTGGTGGCTGCGGAGTGCGTCGAAGAAGTGGAAGACTGCCAATGGCCCGAATTGGGTATGCCTGAAGCCATGTGGGTGATGCGAGTGAAAGAATTCGGACCGCTCGTGGTCTCCATTGATGCGCACGGCAATAACCTTTTTGAACAAAATAAGAAACACTTTAATGAACTGAAGAATCCGATTGTTGAAGAAATCAACAAGCACGTGAGCTTCATTCAATAACCGTTTTGGTTAAAATGCACCTCGGCTTGGTTTGTTGCCGGCCGAGGTTTTTTGTTTTTGGAGATTGAGAATGCAAGTAACTGTCGTTCGGCTTGATCGTGATGAGGTTTTTGTAAAAACGCTAGAGCTCCCCGAAGGCACTACTTTGCAGCAAGCCGTTCAAGAGGCCGGTTGGACGGTAGGCAACAACCAGAAATTAGCTCTTTGGAATGTACTGAAGGATCCGCAAACAAAAATTTCAGAAGGCGATAGGATCGAGATTTTGCCTGCTCTGACCGTAGATCCCATGACAGCCAGACGGTTGCGTGAAGAAAAGAATCAAAAACCCGAAAATGTATTAATTCGTGGCCGCAATGGTGGGAAACATCGTCTGCTTTGATTGAAAATATCGCTATTTTAGTTGCGAAAATCTCTAGAAATAAGTTAAAATACATCGTTAATCTTTTTACGCCATTCTCCATGGCGATGCCGAATTTTTTCTACATTTTTCGACTGAGGTTAACATGCGCATTAGACAAAAGGCACTGACTTTTGATGATGTGTTGCTCGTTCCGGCACACTCTGAAGTTCTCCCCCGTGACACCGTTCTGACCACCAAAATCACCCGCGAATTAAGCTTGAACATTCCGATGGTTTCCGCTGCTATGGATACCGTGACGGAATCAGGTTTGGCTATTGCTTTGGCTCAAGAAGGCGGTATCGGTTTTATTCACAAAAATATGAGCCCGAAGCAGCAGGCAGCTGAAGTGGCTCGTGTGAAGCGTCATGAAGCCGGTATGGTGGCCGATCCGATTACGGTTACTCCGGGTATGACAGTCGGTGAAGTGATTCGTTTGAGCCGTGAACGTCACATCTCCGGTTTGCCGGTTGTCGATGACAAGCGTGTCTTGGGTATGGTGACTTCCCGTGATCTTCGCTTTGAAACGCGCATGGATATCCCGGTGTCCCAAATCATGACGCCGGCCGATCGTCTCGTGACAGTTCGCGAAGGCGCCAGCCTCGAAGATGCCAAGCGCTTGATGCATCAACATCGTGTCGAACGTGTTCTCGTGGTCGATAAGGACTTTAACCTCACGGGCTTGATGACGGTAAAAGACATTATCAAGGCCGGTGAACACCCGAATGCTGCCAAAGACTCCCACGGTCGTCTGCTTGTCGGTGCCGCTGTTGGTGTCGGCGCGGGCACGGAAGAACGCATTGAATTGATGCTTGAAGCCGGTGTTGACGTGATTGTGGTTGATACCGCTCACGGTCACTCTCAGGGCGTTTTGGATCGCGTGGCTTGGGTGAAGAAGAATTACCCGCAACTGCAAGTCATCGGTGGCAACATTGCTACCGCTGAAGCTGCCCGCGCATTGGTTGACGCCGGTGCTGACGGTGTTAAGGTCGGTATCGGACCGGGTTCTATTTGTACGACCCGTATTGTGGCCGGTGTTGGCGTCCCGCAAATCACGGCCGTCTCTGACGTTGCTCAAGCTTTGGAAGGCACAGGCGTTCCGTTGATCGCCGACGGTGGCATCCGCTTCTCCGGCGACATCGCCAAGGCTTTGGCCGCCGGCGCTTACGCTGTGATGATGGGTGGTATGTTTGCCGGTACAGATGAAGCTCCGGGTGAAGTCGTTCTCTACCAAGGCCGCTCCTTCAAGAGCTACCGCGGCATGGGCAGCTTGGGCGCTATGACAAAGGGTTCCGCCGACCGCTACTTCCAAGACAACAATTCCGGCAATATCAGCAAGTTTGTTCCGGAAGGTATCGAAGGTATGGTGCCCTACAAGGGACCGCTCTCTCAGATCGTCTACCAGATGATTGGCGGTTTGCGCTCTTCGATGGGCTATTGCGGTTGCCGCACTGTTGAAGAAATGCGTCAACGTGCCGAATTCGTTGAAATTACGGCCGCCGGCTGGCGTGAATCTCACGTCCACGACGTAAGAATTACGAAGGAAGCCCCGAACTACCGTCAGGAACAATAAGTTTCGGTAGCCATTTTTGATGAATAAACAGGCGCGAGTTGAGTTTAATCTGTAAACTTACTCGCGCCTTAATGATTTTTGTTTTTTAATTTTTACGACAAACGACCATGACTCACGATCGTATTCTTATTTTGGACTTCGGTTCTCAAGTGACGCAATTGATTGCCCGTCGCGTGCGCGAAGCTCACGTTTACTGCGAAGTGCATCCCAATGACGTCTCCGAAAGCTTCATTCGCGAATACAATCCGAAAGGCATCATCCTTTCCGGTTCTCATATGAGCGCTTATGAAGAAAGCACGGATCGAATTAGCCAAGCGGTTTTTAACGCGGGTGTGCCTATTTTGGGTATCTGCTACGGCATGCAAACCATGGCTCAGCAATTGGGCGGTAAGGTGGAAAATGTCGGAAAGCGTGAATTTGGCTACGCCGAAGTGAAAAACCACAACAATTCCGAATTGCTCAAAGGCATCGAAGATACAAAGAATGAAGCCGGCGAATCCATCATGAAGGTGTGGATGAGCCACGGCGATAAAGTCACGCAGTTGCCCGAAGGCTTTAAAGTGATGTGCTCAACGCCTTCTTGCCCCATCGCCGGTATGTGTGATGAAACCCGTCACTATTATGCGGTTCAATTCCATCCTGAAGTAACTCATACGCTTCAAGGCCGTCAAATCCTCAACCGTTTTGTTCTCGATATCTGTAAGGCAGAGCCTTCCTGGATCATGGGTGACTATGTGAAGGAAGCTGTTGAGCAAATTCGTGCGCAAGTCGGTGATGAAGAAGTTATCTTGGGTCTTTCCGGTGGCGTTGACTCTTCCGTGACCGCTGCGTTGATTCACAAGGCCATCGGCAAGCAATTGACCTGTGTGTTCGTTGATAACGGTTTGTTGCGTAAAAATGAACGCGAACAAGTTCGTGAAACATTTGAAAAGAACATGGGCTTAAAACTCATTGTGGTTGACGCCGTTGACCGTTTTATGGGTGAATTGGCCGGTGTTACCGATCCTGAACAAAAGCGCAAGATTATCGGCCGACTTTTTGTTGAAGTTTTCCAAGAAGAAGCCGCCAAGCTGCCCAACGCCAAGTGGCTTGCACAAGGAACGATTTATCCTGATGTGATTGAATCGGCCGGTGCCAAGACAAAGAAGGCGAAAACAATTAAGAGCCACCACAATGTTGGCGGCTTGCCGGATACGTTACATCTGAAGTTGCTTGAACCGTTGCGCGGTCTATTTAAGGATGAAGTCCGCGAATTGGGTGTTGCTTTAGGTTTGCCGGCTGAAATGGTTTATCGTCACCCCTTCCCGGGACCGGGTTTGGGTGTCCGCATTTTGGGTGAAGTCAAGAAGGAATATGCCGATCTGTTGCGTGAAGCCGATGCGATTTTCATTGAAGAACTTCGTAATGCCGGTCTTTATGACAAGGTCAGTCAAGCCTTTGTGGTATTCCTTCCTGTCAAGAGTGTGGGTGTAATGGGCGACGGTCGTACTTACGAATGGGTTGTCAGCTTACGCTCTGTTGAAACGAGCGACTTCATGACGGCCCGTTGGTCTCATTTGCCCTATGAGTTATTGGGTAAGGTTTCCAATCGTATCATCAATGAAGTACGCGGTATTAACCGTGTTTGTTACGATATTAGCGGTAAGCCGCCTGCCACGATTGAATGGGAATAATTCAAGCACCTGAACTAGCTTGAAAAGAGCAGAAAAGGATTGAAGTCAACTACTTGATTTTCAATCCTTTTTTGTATAAATACAACAGAAACAGCATGCAATATCTAGCAACCTCTAGCAATGAAAAATCGAGGTATCTAAAAAGGTTTAATAGTGATGTTATTGAGAAGTGTTTAGCGCATGAGCAAAAAGGTGTTCGGGGGTTCACTTAGATAAAGATACCACATCAATCCCACGCTGACTTTTGCTCAACCGATACAGCCGGAGGGCTGGATAACAAGAAAAGGCGGTATGCGCCCCGTGGAGGGGTAGCGTACCGCCTTTTCTTGTGGGGGTTTCCAAAGGGGGCAACGCCCCCATTTGGCACACGACTTTGCGAAGCAAAGTGTAGTGTGTTATACGCTCTGTCGGCGTTGCCGTGAAAATGCCGTTGCCGCCGGGGAGGGCAAGGGCATTTGAAGCGGCAGGAAAACAGGGCTGTGCTTGCGTGGCGTAGAGCCGTAAGCACAGGTCTGGTTTCAACAGCAGACTGGGCGTATATGAAAGCCCCCGTCCCTCGTCCTACGCTCCGACTTGTGGACAAAGTGTCCCGAAGTTGTGGCTACACTCCCGGAAAAGTAACAGGACAGCGGGCAACCGTCAAGGCTGAAATGAACGGGCTTACACCCGGCCTTGACCGCCACCCGCCATCCCGCTGAATGGGTGAACAAGGCGACCAATCCCTCAAAGTGCTTGGCCGCTCTCTTTCTGATTTTGGAGTGTTTCTTTTCTCATAATTGAAATGGGCGGGAAGCCATTTTAGGGCTTTCCCGCCTTGATTGCCCATCAGCAAAGCCAGACGGGACGGTCAACGGCGGCGCATGAAATGCGCCGTTCATCTTGACCGTTGACTGGCTTTGCTATTTCTCTGATAAATGAAATTTCGATTTTTAGAAATCGTTTAAGATAGCAATGCGGCTCCACTTGAAATTTTTTCTTTTACTGCAAAAACAGCCTCTTGGATAGAATAGGTTGTCGTTTCTATAACATTCGATTCATATATCCCCAAATTACAAAATTGCTCCCACATTGTTTCTACTAATTCAACATTTGTTTTTCTGTCTAATTTTGAACGTTCCACAGCTCGTTTCATAGTTTCTTCTTTACTGGCTCTTAAAACAATATAGTGTACTTCATAATCTTCTCGAACAAGGGCTCTCCATGGTTCTAAAAACCACGGCCCGACAATTCCATCTACAATTACATCATATCCGCCGCGGGCATAGCGCTTTGCAGCTTCTAAAAAGGCTTCAATGACAACTAAATTTTGTTCGTTGGACTCTGGTAAATGCGGCGGTATTGCTCCTTTGCTTAAATAATGAAAAAAGTCGTCTGTGTGCATATGCACAGATTTATCCATGTTCGATTCTTTTGCGACAATCGACGCAGTTGTTGTCTTTCCTGTTCCCGGCGAACCTGTAATCACAATAATTCTTCCTTGATTCATCTACATTCTCCCTCGCAATTCAGATTTACCGCTCTCTTTCTGATTTTGGAGCGTTTCTTCTCTCAAGATTGAAATGGGCGGGAAGCCATTTTAGGGCTTTCCCGCCTTGATTGCCCATCAGCAAAGACGGGCGGGACTGTCAACGGCGGCGCATTTATGCGCCGTTCATCTTGACCGTTGATTGGCCCCGCTAACTTTGCTACTCTGTTCTAAGTAATTCCTCAATTTGTTTTTTCATATATTCTACAAGTGCCATCGCTTCCTTTTCTACTGTCTCCCATTCATCAGACAAATTTCCCAAATAAGCTTCCTTTGCCGTTGTTAGCAGGGGGGGAAATCTCTCCGGCAATTTTAAAATTACCCATTTTGCGGCAACATCTTTTGTCGTGATTTCTTCTGTTACTAAAGTAAACCACCTTCGTGATAAGGTTAATAACACATTTCTTTCATCACCCTTAAAGCTGGAAATCAAACCAGGTAAAGAAAACCGAATTGCTTTTTTAATTTCGTGAAATGGGATAGCGGGCTGTCTATAACAAAGCTGAATATGCCAAGCAGCGAAGAGAACTGCTTCAGGCCTGGGCAGATATGATTGACAAGTTTGTCGAAAACTTTGACGGAAAATAGGATGAAATCTTGCATCCGCTTGAGTGGGGGAGGGGCTCAAGCGAGGGATTGACCGTTTCCCGGTATCGGTCAATCATCGTTAGGAATAGTTCCTAACGGTTGATAACAAAACCGGAAAAACTAACGCCCTGAGGGTCGAAACACAGGGCGTTGGAGGCAGAGATGAAAGACTTAAAAAACTCATCTCATGCCGACATGATGCCACGAGTTAAAATAAAATTCAACATCAATGTGCAATTCGTTGTACATAAACTGGTGTATGGATTTGTGTTGATTCTGTGGTTAATCGTGTCCGCATGGCCGTCATAAACTGACGAAAAAGGGCGGGATTTTTCCCGCCCCTCATGCGAAGATTGTCACTGGGCTATTTTCATTCGATTTTTGACCCGTTCTGCAACCTCTCTCTCGATAAAACGCATACGCCTCTTGCCTAAGAGCAGACAATCTTCGTTTGCAGTGTCACCATCAGTCCTTTTTGACCTTTTTCAGCCAGAGGATAGGCATCATTGAGTGTAATTTGCAATCCATTGCGTTCAGCCAATGTTTTGACAATAGCCATTCCCAAGCCCGTACCGGTTTCGCCGGTACCTAGAACCCGGTAGAAAGGATCAAACACTCGTTCACGTTCTTCTTTGGGAATTCCCGGCCCATTATCATGAACATTCATCTTGAAAGGAACGAGAGACTGCAGTTCAATGGTGACGGTAGAGCCTTCCTGACAATACTTCACGGCATTTTCGATTAGATTGCGCAAAATACTGAAAAGGTCGTCCTCGGCAACATCTACGGTAAGAGTGCCGTCCTGATCGTATTCGTCAAAACCCAGTACTTCAATTTCAATTTTTTTCTTTTCAGCGTCAGCCCATATTTGCTCAATGACAGCTGCAACCGTTTCGGATAAAACAGTTTTTTTCTCGGTATTTTTCACAGATTGTGTTTGAGCTCGTTTTAACGAAAGAAGCTGCGAAACCAATCGAGTGGCGCGATCAATGCTAATTCGTAAATCTTTAAGCTGCTTTTTAGCTGGCTCATTCATTGTGGCTTTTTCCAGCCGTTCGGCCTGAAGTGAAAGGGCTGCCAGCGGGGATCTGAGTTCGTGAGCGGCATCGGCAACAAAACGGGATTCTCTTTGTCTTAGTTCATCAATTCGGAATAAAACGCCATTGAATGCATCAACCATCGGTAGCAACTCAGTGGGTAATCCCTGTGTGTCGATTGGGGTTAAGTCATCGGGTTGACGGTTGTTGATTTTGGAGGCTAGTGCGTGAATGGGTTTCATTGAATACCACAAAACGCCGGCCATAATAATAAACAATGCTAAGGATAAAGCGAGTAGCGGAAGAGAAGCCGCCAATGCTGTTTGGCGGGCGATTTTTTCAATTTCCTTCATTCGCTGCGCAACAGCGATATGTTGTCCGCCTGAAAGCGTACGAAGATAAAGTCGGTATTCTGTGCCGGAAATAAAAAGCGTTTGCGCGCCGTCATAAAGATCCTGATCAAAGACGGCGCGAATGGTTTGTCCGCCTTTATGAAGCGTTCTGACCAGCACGGTCGAACCGGCTGGAGCGATGGCTTGAGGGGAATTTTCGTCCAGTGTGAACCAGTCTTCAAAGTCATCGTCATCCATCCACAAAGCGCTGGGATGTTTGCTGGAAATATCCAATCGCGCCAAAACACCCGTTACTTCTTCCAATAAGTCGTCTTGTTCATCACAAGCCTCGTTATAGGACAGGGTAAATAAAGACGCCGCGGCCGCAAGGCTCATGATGAGGGCGGCTGTGCCTGCCCAAACTAAAAGTCGTTTAACAAAACCGTAATTTTTTTTCTGAACCGGACTCATTGCGAGGATCCTTTCTCTACCATCCAACCCAATCCCCGGACATTTTTAATAACACTTGGTCCCAGTTTTTTTCTCAATGAATGAATCAAATATTCGACGGCGTTGCTTTCCGGTTCCTCTCCGGGCTCATAGATACGCTCTTCAATGCGTCTGCGGGAAAGGATTGTGCCGGGCCTGGCCAGCAGAGCCGCCAAAAGCGCGTATTCGCGTCTTGATAAGACAATGGGGGTTGAGTCGCCTGCCACCGTAGCGGTTTTTTCAGAAACATTGACGGTGACCAGACCGTTTGTTAAAGCATTTTCTGTTGTTTGGTTTTTGCGTCTTAAAACGGCACGGATTCGGGCAAGAAGCTCACTCATATGGAAAGGCTTAACCAGATAGTCATCCGCTCCGGCATCCAGTCCCTCAAGTCGATCATCCAATCCGTCTCTGGCAGTGAGAATAATCACCGGGATATTTTTCTTCTGTCCTTCTGCATTAGCTCTCAGTGTGCGCAACACCGTCATGCCGTCTACTCCGGGTAAGCCCAGATCCAATAGCAAAAAGCCGTACTCATTGACAGAGAGCATCATTAAGGCATCGCGACCATTGGCGACCTGTTCGACGGTATACATCTCGTCGCCTAATGCGCCTTTAATGGCCTGCGCGATCATCGGATCGTCTTCAACCAATAAAATTCTCATTTCAGAACCTCACACATAGTTTTTATTGTAGGTGAGTCAGGCCGAAGGTGTGAGTGATTTTGCATTTGGTTGCTCTGACTTAGGAACGGCTAAGTTTTCTCTATGTTTGCTCTAAGTTTAACCAGGTACACTTGCGGGCAAGATAAAAAAGTTTTCGGAGAAATTATGAAAAAAACAGTCGTTGCAGTTGCGCTTTGTGCTTTGGCGATGCCATTGGCTGTGTTGGCACAATCGCCTAGCGGCTTTAATGCAACGCCATCGGCTCAGCCCCAAGGCTTTGCGTTGACTACATTGAAATCTATTGAAGAGGTCAAGCAAAATAGTTACGACGAACAGTTGGTTGTTTTGCGCGGGCGATTTACCCGTCAGGTCAGCCATGATAAGTATGAGTTTACTGATGAAAAAGGTAACACGATTGTGACTGAGCTCGATGATGACAAGAATTGGTCACACGTGTCGAAAGATGCCCTTATGGATATTTTGGCTGAAGTTGACCGGGATCATTGGGAGGTAGAGTTGGAAGTGCTTGAGGCCAAACCTGCTCGTTAAGTCTAAGTTTTTGTGGAACAAAAAAATGCGTTTTGAAATTACCGGCAGTGTTGATCCGCTTTTAAGCGTTACGCTTGAGAAGGGCGAAAAAGTTTTGGCTGAATCCAATGCAATGGTGGCGATGGATGGCGATTTGAGTCTTAAAGGACGAAGCCGCGGCGGGATCATGAAGTCTTTGGCTCGAAAGCTTTTAAATGATGAAAGCTTTTTCCAACAATATGTGGAAGCCGAAAAAGGACCGGGGAGCGTGTTGTTAGCTCCGAATATTCCTGGTGACATTCGTATTTTGGATGTCGGAGAACGTCAATACATGGTTTCTGACGGTGCCTTTTTGGCAGCCACCGAAGAGGTGGAACTTGAGGTTAAATCCCAGGGTTTGGGACGCGCGTTTTTGGGTGACTCGGGGGGCTTTTTCGTGATGGCCACAGACGGTCGCGGTCAGATTGCGGTTTCAGGCTTCGGTTCCGTGCGCGAACTTGAAGTCAAGGAAGGACAATCCTTAATTGTGGATAATGGCCATCTGGTAGCTTGGGACGCTTCCCTTGACTATGAATTGAGTTTAAATACTTCACATTCCGGTCTTTTCGGCAAATTGGTCAATAGTCAAATAACCGGTGAGGGGATTGTGTTGAAATTCCGCGGTCAAGGAAAAGTGATAGTGTGCTCGAGAAATAAGGGCGGATTTATTGATTGGATTTTTGCCCAAGAAAAAACCGACAAAGCAGTAAAAAATGATTAACTCGCACAAATTCCGGCAGCGATGACTGCCAGAATTTGTTGCTGGTTCAATTTTTTTTTTGTAGTGATTTCGGTTAGCGAATGACTACTTTTTCTATCGGCTCGCTTTTAACTTTATCAATCGGGAGACTTTGATAAGTTACCTGTCCGAAGTTAATCGTTTTTAAGTCGACGCTTCGGATGCGGGCGTTATTCATTGTTTTGTAATAAATCACCCCGTTGGTCATATCGGTTGCACTGCTCCACTGAGTGGCAGAAAGCAGTCCTATGGGGTTGGCTTTATTTTCCTCTTCCAAACCGATCGGAATTTCAAAGGCGTTTAAAATTTTGAAGCTGTATAAAACAGTTTCATCGGCGCTCTTCAGATTAGGAGCCGTGGATACCATGAAAGCAGCCCGGACGAAACGAGAGGGAGGGGTGATATCACCGGGCAGACCGAGTAAGCCGCTGCCGATGCCGGGTGAGCGAAGAGCGGTTCCGTTCCAATCAACCGGTGCCACCGTTCCGGCTTTAAGGTTGATGTAATTATTTAAGTTCGTCATTTGCCAATCAAATCCCGGTGAATTGGTCAGCACTCCCAGAGGGTTATCGAAAATCTTCATTTCCCCGTTGACGATTTCAACAACAATCTGAGCGCCGGATTTATCCGCAATGCGGTAGTGGACTGTACCGGCTCCCTTATAGCGTTCGGACAGACGTATATCTGAAATTCCTTTTCGAGCGTTTGCCACGCTGTCAAAATTACCTAAGACCCAAGCAACAAATTCCATATCGGAAATGGTTTTGTCCTGCTGTTTTTTGTCATAGTCAGGATAAAGTCCATAGCCGGGAAAGAAAAAGAGACCGGCAGAGAGTCCTTTTTCATTGAGTCCTTCAACAACGAAATTTTTATCTTCGATACTTAATCCGACATAACCCCAAGTATTTTTATAACTCAAAGACGGCCCTTGGGCAGTTTGTGTTTGAGTGGCATGGCCGCGGGGGACAACAACCAAGTTGGTCGATAAAACCGAGGAGCCCCATTCAATGGAGCGGGCAGTGACGCGGTCACCGTTTTGTGATTGAAGGGTGATGCCGGTGCAAGCGACCGCCTGTTGGGTAAAGGCGATTGCGCAAGAGGCGACTACACCGCAGAAGTATTTATTCATAACAAGCTCCATTAAAAGGATAGTGGTTGAGCCATGTTAGTCGTTTTTGTCTGATTTGGACCGTGTTAAAGGATGCTTTTTACAATTGCTTTCTATTAAAGTGAAAAGTCAATTTAGTTAAAATAGTTAATTGGTAGTTCGCATTTTTACGCGACCAAAGAGGAGCACAAATGAATCAAGATCTTAAGAAAAAAGTTGAAGAACTTATCCCCAATCTTGCTAAGGTTCGCCGTGACCTGCATAAGCATCCGGAATCCGGTTGGACGGAATTCCGCACGGCCTCTATGGCTATCAAGAAGATGCAGCAGTTGGGTTATACCATTACGATGGGTGAAAAGGCAGTCTGCCGTGAAGCCATGATGGGTGTGCCCTCTGCCGACGCCCTCAAGGCTCATATGGAACGTGCCATTGCTCAAGGCGCTGATCCTGAATTGGTGGCCAAGATGGAAGGTGGTATGACCGGTTTCTGGGCCGATATGGACTTTGGCGGTGAAGGTCCTTTCCTTGCTGTGCGTTTTGACATGGACTGCAACGATGTGACCGAATGCGCTGACGCCGACCATCGCCCCAATGTCGAAGGCTTTGCCTCTGTCAATAAGGGTGCTATGCATGCTTGCGGTCACGACGGTCACGTTGCTATCGGCTTGGCTTTGGCAGAAGTTGTTGCTTCCATGCGTGATCAATTCAAGGGCAAGATCCGCTTTATTTTCCAACCCGCTGAAGAAGGTGTTCGCGGTGCCATGCCGATGGAAAAGGCCGGTGTCGTGGTCGGTGTTGACGAAATCTTCGGTATGCATATTGGTTTCCAAGCCAATAACATCGGTAAGGTCATTTGCGGTACGAAGAACTTCTTGGCTACGACAAAAGCGGACATTACCTTCACCGGTGTGCCTGCTCACGCCGGTAACGCTCCGGAAGAAGGTAAGAATGCATTGTTGTCGGCTGCTACGGCCTTGCTTAACATGCACGCTATTCCGCGTTCCGGCAAGGGTGATACCCGTATCACTGTCGGTAAGTTAAATGGTGGCGAAGGCCGCAACGTGATTCCGCCGAAGGCTGTGTTGGTTTTGGAAACCCGTGGTATCACGTCTGCTTTGGACGAATACATGTTCGGTGAAGTCCGCCGTATTGCCAAGGCCGCTGCTGAAATGTGGGGTTGCGGTTACTCCATCGATATCAAGGGCGGCACCAAGAGCGGTGAGTCTGATCTTGAAGTCGCCAAGGTTGTGGCTGAAGAAGCCCGTGACATGGGTTGCTTCAAAGAAGTGATTGAAGAACAAAACTTCGGTGCTTCTGAAGACTACTCTCACTTTATGAGCACGGTTCAGGCCGCCGGCGGCAAGGGCACCTACGTTCAAGTGGGCTCTACGCTTCGTGCCGGTCACCACAACAGCCACTTCGACTTTGACGAACAAACGCTTGCCAACGCGCTCGAATTGATGAGCCGTTGTGTCTATCGCACGCTCGCTAAGTAATATCAAAGAGCAATAAAAAAGCCGCGGCGATTTAAATGGCGCCGCGGCTTTTAGTTACCCGTAAGTTACTTCGTTTCTACTTCCTGCAAAAACGGTTCAAACTGACTGTCCAAATCGGCCATGGATTGATCAATGGCCGCTGCGAGCATCGTTGTCTGTTCTTTCAAAATAGCCATTTCGGACGTTAATTCAGCGAGCATTCTGCTTACTTCTTCAGGATTGGCACTGCCTTCTGTGCGGCGTCGCTTGAGGATTTCTCTCGGATCAAGGCTGGCTTTAAATTCTTCTTCACTCATCGGGCACTCGGTTGCAAATCCCGGCATTTCCTTTTGAACCGTTTCGGCATAAATGCGTTGCATTTCTTTATAGGGGAAGGTCAGAGGAAGAATGCCGTTTGCACGGGCGAAACTGACCATGCCGCTGGCGACATGATGACCGACTCTAAAGGGTAAGCCGTATTCACTCATCAGACGATCAGCAATTTCTTGGCTTGCTGTCCAATCAAGCGAAAGTTCTTCCAAGGCTCGTTCTTTATTGACAACGAGCGCTTTGAGGATTTTGACAAAACGTTCCATCGTTTTGACGCTTTCTTGAGCCAAAGCAGCATGCACTTTGACAGATTTGCCGTCAATCATGCCGGACGGTACGTTGTGAGCGCGGGTGATAACGAGATTGGCTTCACTGACAACGTCGCTTGCGTTGCCTCGGCAACTGATTAACAAGCCGGGATTTCTTTTTTGCGGCATGGCCGATGACACATAAGTGTTGCCGTTACCTTCAGAGAGCAAAATCCAGGGACGGGGTTGAGCGTATTGAACCATGATATCGGCAATCATGGAGCCGATGTGAAGGGCAATCGAAGCTTGGATCTGAGCGAATTCGACCGGTAAATCCACCATGGCAATCTGCGTGGCATCGAAAGCATTGCGAATCGGTGCATGAAAGCCTAACAATTTAGCCATCAGTTTACGGTTAAGGGGCCAACCTGTGCCATTGAGCACGCAAGAACCCATCGGGCAGTAATTCAGTCGGCTGAAAAATTGGGTCAAACGCACGCGATCGCGTTTAAAGCCTTCGATAAACCCTAATAGGTAGTGGGCAAAACTAGTCGGTTGAGCGGCCACACCGTTTGTGTATGAGGGCATGACGGTGTCTTGATGATTGCGGGCAAGCTCAAGCAGTGCATCGATAACGCTTTCCAGGCTTTTAGCCACACTGATAACTTCATCGCGCATAATCGCGACGCGGAAAGTCGAGTGCATATCCTGGCTGGATCGGCCTACATGTATCTCTGTTACTTCGGAGGTGCCCGCCGCGGCAATGAGTTTGGGTTCAAAATCGATGACGCGCTTCACACGGTTGGCGGGGTCTTCGCCGCTATCGATGACTTCTTTCAGAGCTTTGGCGGCCACATGCGCAAGCTGCGGTTTTAATAGACCGCCCGTACTATTGGCAATAATAGTGGCTTTATTCATTTGGCTTAGCCAATAAAATTCGTCGCGAATCATACGAAATCTCCGTTTGAAGAAAAATTAAGGAGTTTTAATTGAGGTCATTTTCTCAATGATGGCATTGACGGTCTGCGTTTGCAATTCAGCTTGCATTCGTTGGGTAACGGCACTCTTTATGCCGTTGCCGATGCCGTCCTTGCCTTCGTAAAGTGTTGCTTTAAGGGCTTCTTTCGCACAATCTTTGCCTAAGAGCCTCAATACAACCGTTTGCGCTTTTGAGGTTGTCCGACTGGTCACTTGCGGACTGATCGTAGCGATTTCCCGGGCTGCCTTTGTTTGTCCTAAAGTGACAAAAGCCCATTGAGTGAGAACTTTTGTGTCCGCCTCAGAGGCGTTTTTAACAAGGCATCGTCCCAGTTCGTCGCCATATTGTCCGGCGCAGCACACTGAGCTCAGACCGAGCGAAGTTAGCATCAGAATAATGATTTTTTTCATGGTGGTTCCTTTTGCATTGTATTGTAGTGGGCTTGAATAGGTATTGGGTCTGAAAATCGCTAAAATACACAAGTCAATATGGAGATCGGCTGTGAAGCGTTTTGTAGAACTCACCGTTAGAAAAGGAAGCACACTGGCTTCTCTGGAGCGTCATAATCCGGAGGATCTGCACGTAGTGCTTGAGGCCTTTCTTACTTATTTACCGGATGATCTGATTTCAGCTTCAACCGCTCTTACCAAAGCTCAGGAATTCTTGGACGGGGCCGGTGATTGGTTGAGAGAGACACCGGTTTCAATTCTCTTGCAATCGTTAAAGAAGGGACTGATTTTTGAGGCGACGGTCGGTTACCGAAAAAATAGCCGTGACCGCTACACACGCGCCGAGCTTGAGGACGCCGTGCTTCTTGAAGAAGAGAGAAGGGAAACGTTGCGAAACGTGATGCAAAAAGCCCTTCAGCAAAGAAACCGCGAGATTAATTCTAAAAAGCGTCAGACAAGTCCCTACGATCAACAGTTCATGCGTGAGGCGCTTGAATTTGCCCGTGAGGCCGCCCGGGTCGGTGAAGTGCCGGTGGGTTGCGTCATCGTTAAAGACGGCGCCATTATCGGTGTGGGTCGAAATCGCTCTATTGAAGATAATGACCCGAGCGCGCACGCTGAAGTTATTGCGATTCGTCAGGCGTCTCAAGCTTTGGAAAACTACCGTTTGTCAGGCTGCACGCTTTATGTGACACTGGAGCCTTGCGCAATGTGCGCGGGGTTAATTGCCCACGCCAGAATTTCTCGAGTGGTTTTTGGGGCGCGCGATGAAAAAACTGGCGCTTACGGTGGCGTCTTTGATTTGCAGACGACGGCCAAATTAAATCACCGCGTGCAAGTGGATTCCGGCGTTTGCGCCAAAGAAGCCGCGGCTTTATTAACAGAATTTTTCGGGGAAAAACGCCATGCCTAATTATCCGATCCGTGTGGGCTTTTGCGCGCCTTCGCGCGCCGTTATGGATATTTCTACACCGGCGCTTGCCAAGTTGTATTTCACGGATCGGGGGGCCGATGTCGTTTTGCACGACACGGTTTTTAAGAATGTGAAGCAATTTGCGGGAACGGACGCTGAACGTGTAGACGGGCTGATGAGTTTGGCGTGCAATAAAGATATTGACCTTATTTTGCCGATTCGCGGCGGCTATGGTCTGTCCCGCATACTCGATAAGATTGACTATGATGCTATTGCCAGGCATTCACCCGTTTTTTGCGGATATTCAGATTTTACGGCTTTTAATCTTGCCTACCTTACCAAAACAGGTCAGGTCAGTTATCAAGGCCCCAATGGTACGGATTTTGTCGACACGCCGGCATTTTTGACTGAAAAAAGTTTCCACTCCGCGCTCTTTAATGAAGAATGGGTCGCGTCTTTTCCGTGTAAAGAAGCCCCTGATTTGGATTTTGAAGGGACGCTTTGGGGTGGAAATCTCTCGATGGTTGTTGCCTTGCTGGGTACACCGTATTTTCCCGATATTGAAGGTGGAATTCTCTTTTTAGAAGACTGCAACGATCGCGCATACCGAATTGAGCGTCACATGGCTCAATTGGAAATGGCGGGTGTTTTAGCCAAACAAAAGGCTATTCTTTTTGGGGATTTCCGTGACGCTGATCCGGCGCATCCCAGGGAAAATGATTTCCTTTTCTCCGATGTGTTGGCCTATCTGCGTGAACGCTTGCCAGGCATGCCCATTTTGCACGGATTGCCTTTCGGCCATTCGCCCGTCAAGATCACGTTGCCGGTAGGGGCACGCGTGCGGATGCGAACCGAAAAGGGCTATGTTGTGTTGTCCAGCAAAGAGCATCCACGTGTTACGGCACGCTTTTAGTATCTAAAAGAAAATGTTGGGCTGGATTAAAGCGCAGTGGTTTCGCTTCGTCACCAATGGGGCTTTTTACAGTGAGAATATGTCCATTGCGCAGTGGCGTCGTCGTCACTCGCGTGTCCTTGTAAGGCAAATCTTAAGTTCTTTGAAACTGCAACCGGTGGCGCTTGCCGTTGAAATAGCAGGAGCCTGTGTGACGGCCATGTTTTTGTGGCCGGTCGTTAATCCGATTTTATTGGTTTTTTGGTTGCTGCTTGTTGGGGTTCATTTCTACGGAGCGGTGGACTTTAATCGACGATTCTGGGCCGATCGATACCGTCATGCCCGTATCCACTTTTGGATGAAGGCCTGGATGGTTTTGGCTGTTGTGGGCGGCTTAATTTGGGCACTGGCCGGCATGACCTTCGCTTATAACGTCGGCAATGATTCGGCTTCTCAGGTTATTCTTTTTTCTGTCATTTTGACGGTGACTTTTGCATCCTGGCCGGTTTATGCCTGCTGGTTGCCGAGTCTCGTTGTCTTTACGCTTTGTTCAATCACGCCTTTGGTGTTGCGCCTGGCGTTTATTTTCGGCTGGTCCCGTCTGGTGATTGCCGCTCTTTTGATTACCGTTGTGGTTTTTATGTTTTATTCCGGCCGGCGCTTTAACGAAATTGTGCAGATGTCGGTTCGCAACGACCAGGAAAATGAGATGCTCGTCAAGCGGCTGACGCTTGAAAAGAACTTGGCAGAAAAACTGCGCCGCGAAACGCAGGAACAAAGTCGTTTAAGAAGTAAATTTTTTACGGCCGCCAATCACGATATTCGACAACCTTTGCAGGCCATTGGGATCTATATTCAGCTGCTGAAAAAAAACGGCGATCCGGAAACGCAGGCCATTGTTGAGCAATTGTCAAAAACCACGCAGGGGCTGCAGACGCTCGTTGCGCAAATTTTGGAAGTTTCAAAGCTTGAAACAGGTCACACCACTTCCAACCTTGAACCGATAAAACTCTCAGCTTTATTGGATGAATTGGCTCTGGAATTTAAGCCGGTTGCTAACGAAAAGGGGTTGGACTTCCGATTAAAAAATCTGGACGTCAATGTCTATACCGATCCTCAACTGTTAACGCGCGCCATTCGTAATCTGATTACGAATGCTATTGCTTACACACAAAAAGGCGAAATTTTATTAGCTGCCCGCTTAATCGGCGGAAAGCGCGTGAGTATTTGTGTCGTCGACAGTGGCGCGGGGATTGAAGAGGCTGAACAAAAACGCATCTTTGATTACTTTTACCGCAGTGAAAATACACGAAGCCATGCCGAAGGCTATGGACTAGGGCTTTCGATTGTTAAAGCCATCTGTGAGCAGCTTCAAATCAAGTTGAGTTTGAGTTCCAGACCCGGACGAGGATCGATTTTCAGAATGCAGCTGCCGGTTCATGAGGCTGAACAGGCGAGAATATTTACCCAAACGCGTCGCAAGGAACAAAGTATCGAAAAGCTCGATGCCACCGTGGTTTTGATTGAAGACAACACGCCTGTTCGAGAAAGTCTTAAAGCCCTGCTTGAAAGTTGGGGAGCAACCGTCATTTCGGCAGAAAAGTGTACAGAGACATTGACACAAAAGATCCAGGATAGTCCCAGAATCGATGCAGTGATCTCGGACTTTAATTTAGGCGAGGCAGAGGCCAACGGGCTGGAGTGTATCCTAAGACTGTCTTTGGCGCGTGGAGTGAGGTTGCCTGCGATTTTGCTCACCGCTGTGCCCTCAGAGGTGATTGAAACGCACTATGTGAGAACCCTTCGCGTTTTGGGTGAGCGAGAGGCCGCGCTTTTTGCTATGCCCCGTATCATGCAAAAACCTGTGAGCGGCGAGGCGCTCAATGAAGCGCTGCGTGAATTAAGCGAAGAGAAAAATCGTTAGATACCCACATCAAAACCGTGTCGGCGGGCTTCAAGCAGTGCTTCTGTTCGATTGCTAGCTCCAAAAGCTCTGTAAATAGCCGTGACATGGGTTTTAACCGTGCCTTCCGAGAGATTAAGTTCCTTACAGATTCGTTTGATAGGCGCGCCTTTGGCAAGCAGCTCCAAAACATCCTTTTGACGTTCGGTCAGATGCACGCTGCCCACATCACCCAATGGTTCTCTTGAGGTCAAAAGCCCTGTTTTTTGGGCTTGGTTTAATAATTTGACCGGAATATAAACGCCACCTTTAAGAACAAAACCGATAGCAGAGGTGAGTAGTCCCGCTTCCAATGACTTGGGGATAAAGCCGGCAGCACCCATCTGCAGCACCTTCACGATGCTGTGCTGATCCTGAAGACCGCTCATGACTAAAATTTTCAGAGTCGGATGCGCAGCGACAATTTCTTCCATCAGTGAGGTTCCTTGCACCCCCGGCATGGATAGATCCAAAATCATCAAATCGGCCGTCTCACCGTACTGATCGGCAAGCGCTATCGCCTCTTCTTTCGTATTGGCTGTGTAAACCGTATTGTCCTGGCCGTCATAATCTTTTAAAAGCATTTCCAAAGCCATTGTGACAATGGAGTGGTCATCAACAACTAAAAATTGCATCCTGTCTGTCCTAAAATTCAATCTTATTAATTTTAAGCGAAGAGCGAGTCAAAAAACGTCGTTCAAAATGACATTTTGCTTCTTTGCCTAAAAACAGAAAAAAGGCGCAATTTTTAGAAATTCCCGGGCCTTGCTACAATGGCCAACGATAATTTATTCACAATGAACATGGTCAATCCCAAGACTTATTACTTTTCCTTTGCCAAATTTATTCCGATTCTGCTGCTTATTTCAGTGGCAAGCATGGCGGCGGCCTTGCTTTGGATGTTAAGTTATTCCGATACGACAGCCATCGGCCAAGCCGACATTTATTGGGTGTTTTATTTGCACATTGCCGCGGCCGGCGTTGCTCTTTTGTGTTACGGAGTGGTTTGTTTGGCCAGTCTGATGCAATTGGCTAATCCTCAGGCTCTCATGCCGATTGTCTTTGCTCATGGTTTTGCGCCCAGCGGTTTTGTCATGACGCTTTTTTCTTTGGGTGCCGGGGCTTTGTTTGGCCGTCCCATGTGGGGGGCGTATTGGATTTGGGACTCTCGATTGACGGCCCTTTTAATTTTGCTTGTGTTTTTTGCGGCCTTTATTTCTCTTTCGGCCTCCAAGGTTAATCACAAACGTGAAGTCAATGATAAAAGGGCCTCCATCTCGGCAATTCTGGGTGTCATCGTAGTGCCTGTCTTGTACGTCTTTTTTGATCTTTTTACGCCGATGGCGCATGACCTGGAAAACAGTCTTATTCGTTCCAATGGTCGCGACGCTTACGTGCTAATGTCGCTTTTTATGCTCAATCTTTTCACTTATTCCTTGGCGATGGCCCTAAGCCGTTGTCGGACAGTGATCTTGGAGCGTGAACGACGGGCCATTTGGGCACAGGACGCCGCCTTAGAAGGGGAGCTGTGATGCAGGAAGGATTTTTTCTTTTCAATTTAACCGAGCAAGGCCATAGCGTTGTATTGGTATTTGTATTGGCCGCCGTTTTAGCCGTGGCTGAGATTTGGAGCTTGAAGTCCCGTCGAGCCAAGGCATATCACGCTTTGCTTCGCGAGGCGCGCGCACGTTTAAGCGAAATGCGTCTGCGTATCGATTAATTCAATGGGCAAGAAAAAAGTCGTGGCAACGGACCGATCGTTGCCACGACTTTTGTGTCTGAAACAGAATCTGTTCATCCACGCCCTTAATTTAGCATAAGACACTAATGGTTTGTACCTATTTGAGCCAGAGAAAATCCAATGTTTGAGAAAAAACAAACATTCGCTCTATTCAAACAAAATTTCAGATTTCTATAAGATTATCTTAAGGTTGATTTCGCCGAGGCTCGTATCGGTTTTTACCTTACCGAGCAATGTCATCTCGCACTTTTTACAGTCAAATGTTGCCCGGTAAGTATTGGGACCTGATTTTAAAATTAAAGGATCGGGTCTGAATTTTTCTTTTAAAGTGGGATTCGCTTTAACTTCTTCAATGTTATCTTTCAAACAAAGTCCCAACGCATAGCGCACACAATGTTTGGTCACCATGAGAGGCACTTCACGTCTGACAGAGCCCGTCTCCAGCGCAGCCTCTGTGATGTGCGCATGGTGGCGTTCATAAAAATGAATTGCTTTTTCATTGAGAACATTGGCTCGGAAGTCCACGGCATCAGGATAGGGGAGACGTTCCGTTGATTGGGCTCGTTCAAGCCTCTTGAAGTGTTTTTGCCTTTCTTCGGCAAGCATCACGCAAGCTTCGCGTCTCATGTGATTGACAATACTGGCCGGTGCGAAAAAACCATCATCATCTATTTCAAGAGCCGTGATTTCAAAATCCGTATCCCCGGTCTTTCTTAAATTTTTTTCGATGTTCAGTTTGTTCTTTTCAAATTGAGAGGCTTTTTGAAGCGCCAGTTCTTCTGAATAAACCGTCGCACTGTTGCCGCGATGGTCACTGAGCGTCAACGAAAATCTTCTTTCATTGACAGACCATTTTGCTTGTACGCCGATTAAACGTTTAGCGGTTGGTTTCGATAGAGCTTCTTCCCAGGCCTGGTCTCGGTTTCGGTAAAGAATGGTGCCCGGGGCCAGTTGAGGATGTTTTTTCAATATGGGACGCTCGCGCAAAGTCAGACGCCAACGGCCGGGTTCTACTTCTTCTGCACGGTTAACAGCAAAACCCATGAGTGTTTTTTCTCGTGTGAGATAAGTTAGCCCATCGGCGTTGTGCAGCGCTTCAGAAGAACGAACTTCAATGGCTTCAGCTGTTACTTTGAGAATTTTCCCGATTCTTTCACCGGCGTTTTTCGGTGTTTCGAAAACGGCCATGTCATGATGGCGTCCGCGCGTGAAATAATCAGTAAATCCGCGGTTAAAGGATTTTTGAGGGGCGGGTGTGAAATCAATGAGACTTCTTCCGTCACTTGATCGGTGTAAATCGGCTCTTTTCTCAAGAATCTTATCGATCATTTGTCGATAATGAGCCGTGATATTTTTGACATAAGCCGCATCTTTTAAACGGCCTTCAATCTTGAAACTTCTGACACCGGCGTCAATTAAAGCTTCCAAGTTTTCGGTCTGATTATTGTCTTTTAAAGACAGCACATGGCGCTCGTGAATGAGCTCTTGCCCATCTTCGGTGTAAACACTGTAGGGAAGTCGGCACAGCTGTGCGCAGGCACCGCGGTTGGCGCTTCGGCCGGTCGCGGCAAAACTCGCATAGCATTGGCCGGAATAGCTGACGCAAAGCGCGCCGTGAATGAAAAATTCAATCCGAGCGGATTGAAGCGCTTCATAACTTTCGCGGATTTGCTCAAGACTCATTTCGCGGGCCAAGACCACTTGAGAAAATCCGACGCTTTCGAGAAATCGTGCTTTAGCGGCTGTGCGGACATCACATTGTGTGGAAGCATGCAATTGAATCGGGGGAAGGTCGCTATCCAAAATCCCCATATCTTGAACAATAAGGGCATCGACTCCGTTTTCGTATGCAAGCCACGCCAGGCGAACCGCGTCTTTGAGTTCCTCATCGTTAACGATGGTGTTAAGTGTCATGTAGACGCGGGCGTTAAAGCGATGGGCGAAGTCAGTGAGTCTTTTAATATCGGCAAACGCGTTGGCCGCTTCGACTCGGGCACCAAAACCGGGACCGCCGATATAGACGGCATCGGCTCCGTGCAAAATGGCTTCAATACCGACATCAGCATTTTTTGCCGGCGCTAAGAGTTCGAGAGCTTGTGATTCTTTCACTGCTTTTTATCCTGTGCAGTCACATCAATTGTGTCGGAAGGCTCTGAGGTGCCTTCAGTCGTGTCAGTCATTTTGCCCGGTTCTTGGACAGGCCATGGGGCGCAGGCTTTGATGGCTAATTTTTTTGCCAAAGTGCTGTCGCCGCGTTTTTTCGCAATATCAGCCGGACTGATCCCTTGGTCATTGCATAGCGTTTTATCAGCGCCGGCTTTAAGCAATACATCAACGGTCGGTGTGGCAATCACGCGGGCAGCCATATATAAGGGCGTGACACCGCGCTCGGTGCGGGCATTAACCTCGGCTCCCTTGTCAATAAGAAAGCGAGTCATTTGAGTTTGTCCGGTGCTTGCCGCGTAATGAAGCGCCGTCCATCCGTAGTTGGCATTAACAGGGGCTCCCATGTCAATGAGTTTTTGAGCTAAAGCCTCATCGCCTTTAATTGAAGCAAGCATCAAAGGGGTTTCGCCTCGCAGAGTCGGCACTTTGACATTAATTTTGAAGCTTCTTAAAAGCACCTGGTTGACACTGACTTTGGCGTCCATGCGAATGGCAAAAACTAAAGGAGTGTCGCCATTGGGAAGATAAAAATTCGGGTCGTAAGCCAATTCCCTGAGCATGTAGGCTACTTTCGGAGCATCGTCTTTGGCGATAGCTTCTTGAAGTTGTTGCGCAAGGGGAACGCCCGACGTGACCGATTGGGCTAGACAAACTAGGCTTTGAGCACAAAGGGCAAGGGTAAGGCTGAGTTTAAGCATGTTTAAATCCGGAAAAAACGATTGGCATTTTGCATCGTAAGAGCCGCAATATCCTCGATGTTCTTTCCTCTCAGTTGGGCGAGAAATTGAGCGACATGAGGGACAAATGACGGTTCATTGCGCTTGCCTCGAAGGGGAACAGGTGCCAAATAGGGACTGTCGGTTTCGATGAAAATCCGGTCATCTGGCGCTTTGCGGGCTACTTCCTGAATATCTTGAGCGGAACGGAAAGTCACGATGCCGGAAAACGAAAGGTAGCCGCCTAAATCCAAAGCCTTTTTAGCAAAATCCCAATCACCGCAGAAGCAATGCAGGACAAAACCACAATTTTGAGCCCCATTGGCTTTAAGAATATCAAGCGTGTCGCAAGCGGCTTCACGTGAGTGGATGATAAGCGGTTTATTGGCCAGATTAGCCGCACGAATGTGCGTGGCAAAACGGTTGCGTTGCCAATCAAGCGGTTCCTGGCAGTAGTGATAGTCTAGTCCCGTTTCTCCGACGGCAACCATTTTCGGATCTTGCACTCGCAGGACAATCTCCTCTTCGGTGAGATCGGGCAATGCTTCGTCTTGCGGACTGACGGCAAAGGCGGCATAGAGACCATCGTTTTCTCGAGCCAGTGTGAGTACCGGGGCGATTTCGGCCTCTTCCGTGGCAACGACCACGGTTTTTGTTACTTGGGCCGATTTCATTCGTTCGAGCACCTCAGCTTGGTCATTAGCAAACTGAGGCATGTGAATGTGGCAATGAGTATCGAAAAACATGGACTAATAAATATTTCAAGGGGCCTGCGTGGCCCCTTTAGATGTTAATGAAAGCCCTTAGCGCTTGCGCGGGGAGTCGTACAACTCCTCGATTTCTTTAGCGAAGCGCTCAGCGATTTGCCGACGGCGAAGCTTCATGGTCGGCGTCAGCAGTCCGTCCTCAGCCGTCCAGTGCTCACGCAGAATGTAGACATTTCTGGGGACGCAGTACTGCGGGAAATGTCTGGCCGCCATGCGCACACGTTTGACGACTTTGGCTCGTAAATCGCGGCAAAGGTTAAGCGCGGGGCTATCCGGCGTGATGCCCACTTCTTCGCACAAAAGCTTAAAGAGCATGTCGTTGACGACGACCAGAGCCGTAATGTAGGGACGACCTTCTCCGACCACCATCACTTGTTCAAAAAGGTGATCTTCCTGAATGGCAAATTCCACATCAACGGGACTGATTTTTTCACCGGTACTGGTGACGATAATTTCTTTGATACGGCCCTTAATTCGTACTCGGCCGCCATCGCTTAAATCCACTTGGTCACCGGTTCTCAGCCATCCGTCCTCGGTGAAAGAGGCAGCGGTTTCCTTAGGCAGATTCCAGTAGCCCTTCATCATGCTGGGGCCAAAGACCTGAAGTTCCTCATTGTCTCCGGCTCTGACTTGACAACGGGCAAGCGGCAGACCGACTGTGGCCGGGTGGTTGCCCGTGATGCCGTTCATGGAGATGATGGGGCTGTATTCGGTTAAACCGTAAGCCTGGCGGATGTTAAGACCGAGAGCGCAGAAGAATTTGGCAACCATCCCGTTTAAGGCAGCGCCACCACTGATGATGTATTTAAAGCGCGGACCGAAAAGTGCACGCATGGGAGCAGCCACGCGATCAAAATAAAGGGCTTTGATGATGGAGTCCATGGCGGGCAAGCCGTCATCTTCAAGCGGTAAATCGTTTGCCCGGCAGAAATCACGCCAGCCAGCCGCAACCACACGGTCAGCCATCAATTGAGCCGAAGCGCCTTGTCTGGCGTACTGAGCTTGAATTTTGGCGTAGAACTGTTCAAGAATTCTCGGCACCGAACACATGATGGTCGGGTGAATATCTTTGAAGTCTTCGGCAAGCTGCATCGGACCGCGGCTAAAGACCAGTGTGGCGCCGTGGGCGACACAGTTGTAATAGGTGGCTGTACGTTCAAACGTATGAGAAAGCGGCAAATAGGATAAGAAGAGATCTTCATTGCTTAAAGGCATCTGTTTGGCCGTATCCTGAACGTTGGAAACGACGGCGCGATGCGTGAGCATAACGCCTTTGGGACGGCCGGTTGTGCCGGACGTGTAGACAATAGCGGCCAAATCCTCTTCGGTCGGGCCGGCGGGCAATTGGTTTACATCGAAAGTCTCTCCCGCTTTGAGCCACTTGTTGACACCGCAGTAATGAACGGTCTTACTTTCGCCTTCTTCCTCTTCGGTTGTAAAAACAACTTGCTCGAGCGTCGGCACCGGTGTGTCGGAATTGAAAATGGCGTTCCAACGGGCTTTTGTGGTGGTCACTAAGAAGCGGCAGCCGCTGTCACTCATAATGTAGGCGGCCGATTCCGGTGTATCAATAGCGTGAAGGGGAACGGGAACCAGGGCGTTAGCGAGAGCGGCTTGGTCAAAAGTGAGCGCGTCCAGTGAATTGATTAAAAGCATGGCGACGCGATCGCCGCGCTTTAACCCCATGGTGGCAAAGGCTTTGCGCCAACGCATGACACGTTCGCCGAATTCTTTCCACGTCACACTTGTCCACTTTTCGTGCTCGTAGTCGTAATAACGGTACCCTTCTTTTTCTGGTTTAGTCGCGAGGGTGTGCGCGAGCATTTCGGGCAAGGTTTTGAAATCATCAATGTATGTATGACCGACCATTTTGACGCTTCTTCGGAAAGTTTTACTAAACAGATTATTGTACATAAAGATTTTGCGAAAAATACTTCGTTTTTTATGTGATTTTTTCGATGAAATAAGGCAAAAGAAAAGGCAGGTGGTGCCTGCCTTTTCTGGATGCGTCGATTGCTGATTAGCCGGCGTGAGTTTCGTAGAGCTTATTGATATCGTCTTGGAAACGCGCTTTGATAATTCGACGTTTTAATTTGAGTGTCGGCGTCAGCATGCCGTTTTCAATGCTCCAAGGCGTAAGCGTCAAGATCAAAGCGCGGGGAACACCGTATTGCGGGAAGCCCCGGGTGAGTTTTTTCACCTTGCGCAAAAGCGTTTGGTGAACAACCTTTGCGTTCAGTGACTTCGGATCATTGGGATCTAAATTGAGCTCTTTAGCTAATTCTTTCCAGCGCTCCAATTCAAGCACTGCCACAAGACTGATATACGGTAGGCCTTCACCAACGGCCATGACTTGAGCAAACATCGGATCACTTTCAATCGCCATTTCCAGATCGGCCGGTGGAATCTTTTCACCGGTACTCGTCACGATGATTTCTTTAATACGGCCTTTGATGCGGACATGACCTGAAGGAAGAATGTCAGCTTGGTCTCCGGTTTTAAGCCAACCGTCTTCCGTGAAAATGTCTGCCGTAGCATCGGGTCGATTCCAATAGCCCTTCATCACGCAAGGGCCTTTCACCTGCAGCTCATCATTGTCACCGAGTCTGAGCTGCATATTCGGCAACGGCATACCGACCGTGGAGGGGTCGTTTTGGTGTTCTTTATTGACGGCCAGAATCGGACTGGTCTCTGTCATGCCGTAACCTTGGAAGATCTGGATGCCCAAACCGATAAAGGTTCGAGCCACGGTTTGATTTAAGGCGGCGCCACCCGAAATAAACGCATGAGGCTTGATCCCGCCAAAGACTTCACGAAGCGAGGTGCCGACCTTTTCATCCAACCAGTCTGCCATTAAGCCGTCAAGACATTCGCGCCAGGTATGTTCAACAGGCAAACCGTTTTCTTTACAAAAACGACGCCAGCCGACTTCAACAGCCCAATTAAAAACGTATCGCGTCAGTGCACCTTTTTTTGCGAGTTTGTCATTTAATTTAGCGTACACGCGTTCGTAGATACGCGGGACAGACATGAGGATCGTCGGTCGAACATAGTGCAAATCGTCAATGATCTGAAGAATGTTGCGGTTAAAGTAGATCTGATTGCCCATTCCCATGGCTAGGTAATAGGTGGTCGTACGTTCAAAAGTGTGCGACAGAGGCAGGAACGAAAACCACTTATCGTCCGGATTCGGGCGGATATTGCCCATAACGCCTTTGGCGTTTTCCAGGATATTTTCATGAGTGAGCATGACGCCCTTGGGACGGCCGGTTGTGCCTGAGGTGTAGACAAGGGCGGCTAAGTCCTGGGGATCAATGTCAATATCGGTGATCGTGACATTTTCACTGGCTTCTAACCACTCGGCCAGCGTGCAGACGTTAATGCCGGCGTTATTGACACGGTCATCTTCGGGAATTGAGTCATCCGTAATGATGACGGCTTTTAAGTTTGCCAGGGTATCGGCTTGACGGATGCCCTTCCACTTGAGGTACTTGGCTGTAACCAATACTCTGGCTTCGCTGTCATTGAGAATGAAGGCGCTTGACCCCGGGGTGTCAACAGCGTGAAGGGGAACGGGGACTAAACCGCAGGCAAGTGCAGCTTGGTCAAAGCAAATGGCATCGATGCAATTGGGTAAAAGCATGGCCACCCGTGACCCTTTTTCCAAATTGAATTTGCAAAAAGCTTTTCGCCAGCGTTGGACTCTTTCATGAAGCTCCCGGTATGTCAGCGTTTTCCAAGACTTTTCGGTGGCAACGTACTGGGTGAGAGCAGGCAGATCATCGTGACGACCCAAATGATGAGTGAGCACTTCGGGTAAAACACGGATCTTCAGAAAATCTTCATAGCGAGATTGTGTGGTTTCCATGGCGCTTGCTATAGCAGATATCAATGACAATAACTCGCTAAGAATACTGGTATTTGCCCTTAATGTTAAGAGAATCATCCGAACGGATTACTCTCAAGGAATGGTTAGTGATTCCTGTAAAAGCGGAAAAAACGATTAAATCAGTATTGAAAATTAGGTGAAAAACCCTAAAAAAGCCGAAAATTTTATAAGAAAAACAATAAGATGTTATTGCAATGGCGCCTTTTTAAGATAGAATTAAGAACAGATTTTCCAAGCATGTAAGCTCCTCAATTGTAAGAGCGAATTCAAGGCCTGGTCAGCAATGAATCACTCTCTTACCATGCTTAGCAATGGATGGGTTATCGAAGTCGGGCAACGAATTTCGGTAACCCATTTCATTTTTGGAAATCAAGGACTACTTTGCGATATCGCTCAATTTCTTAGCAGGCATTCCGTCTTGATAGTTTCCGGAAAATTGCACCTCGATTTTCTTACCTAAGAGTAAGCCATTAAGTTCGGTCTTGTCTGAGTCCATCGTGCTGAATGAATAAATCTTAGAATCCGCTGTTTCGATCGTAACGGTGTTCATGGGAGGCATCGACAACTTCTCCCTTAACAGAATGTGACGGCCCCATCAAAGAACAAGCTGATAGCAAACCGGCGACAGCGACAGTCAAAATTATTTTTTCATTTTCAAAATCCCCTTTTGGTTATTTAAAGCGCAACTTAACAGGTCCGAAGAGTGCAGGCAAACCTTTTTGCCTAATTTTCCTTGCTAAAACAATAAGTTTGTCCATTTTTAAACAATTCATTGTTTGTTTTTATTGCGCGAACACAACATGTTGTATTCAAGGGAAAACCCTATATTTTTAAAATTTATCCCATTGTTCTGTAAATCAAGCGTTTTTCAAAACTGTGGATAAGTCACTTATCTAAATGTAGTGCGTGCCTAAAAAGTGCTTAATAAATAGGCAGAAAAATCACAGTACTTCTTTAAAGTTAATCGTGCAATCGCTCAGTTGTTGGGAGCGATATTCGTTTTTTGGAGTACCTCTGATGTTTGAGAAGAAGTTATCGCACTTGATCAAGCGTGATGGCAGCGTCAAGGATTTTGATGCAAACAAGATTGTTGCCGCCATCGCCAAAGCAGGAAAAGCGACCGGTGAATTTGACGAGTCTCGAGCCGCCCGAATCACCGAAGAGCGCGTATTGCCGAGCCTGATTGCTCTCAATTTAGTCACGCCTCATATTGAGCAAGTGCAGGACGCTGTGGAGCGCGCCCTTTTTGAGGAAGGTTTTTTCAAAACGCTTCGCGCCTATATTGTCTATCGTGAACAACGTCAGAAGGCCCGTGATGCCAGACAGAGTTGGGTGAATGTTGAATCTTCTATCAATGAGTACCTTCAGCAGCTTGACTGGCGCGTTAACGCCAACGCCAATCAGGGCTACTCCTTGGGCGGTTTGATCTTGAATGTTTCCGGTAAAGTGGTGGCCAACTATTGGCTCAACTACATCTATCCGGCTGAAATCGGCCGTGCTCACCGTGAAGCTGATTTCCACATTCATGACTTGGATATGCTCTCGGGCTACTGCGCCGGTTGGTCATTGCGTACTCTTTTAACGGAAGGGCTCAATGGGGTACCGGGTAAAGTTGAAGCGGGCGCCCCGAAACATCTCTCATCGGCTACGGGTCAGATTGTCAATTTCTTAGGCACGATGCAAAACGAATGGGCCGGTGCTCAAGCGTTCTCCTCATTTGATACGTATTTGGCACCTTTTATCAAGAAAGACAACGTGCCCTATGAGGAAGTCCTTCAAAGCATCCAGGAGCTTATCTATAACCTCAATGTTCCTTCCCGTTGGGGTACGCAGACCCCCTTTACCAATCTCACTTTCGACTGGACGTGCCCCGAAGATCTAAAGGACCAGCACCCGATTATCGGCGGTGAAGAAATGCCCTTTACCTATGGCGACTGCAAGCGCGAAATGGACATGATTAATCGCGCCTACATTGAAGTGATGACCAAGGGTGATGCCAAGGGTCGTGTTTTCACGTTCCCAATTCCGACCTATAACATCACGCCTGACTTTGATTGGGACAGCGAAAACGCAGACAGATTGTTTGCAATGACCGCCAAATACGGTTTGCCTTATTTCCAGAATTTCATTAATTCGGAATTAAAGCCCAATATGATCCGTTCGATGTGCTGCCGTCTGCAGTTGGACCTGCGTGAACTTCTCAAGCGCGGCAACGGTCTTTTCGGTTCCGCAGAACAGACGGGCTCGCTCGGTGTCGTCACCATCAACTGCGCTCGTTTAGGCTATCTCTTTAAGGGCAATGAACAGGGTCTTTTTGATCGCTTAGATCACCTCTTGGATTTGGCCAAGACGAGTCTTGAGATCAAGCGCAAGGTTATTCAACGCCATATTGATCAGGGACTTTTCCCGTACACGAAACGCTACCTCGGTACGCTTCGTAACCACTTCTCCACGATCGGTGTCAATGGTATTAACGAATGCATCCGCAATTTCACAAATGACGCCAATGACATCACCGATGATTGGGGTCATGCTTTTGCCTTAAAGCTTTTGGATCATGTTCGTGCCCGTATGGTTGAATTCCAGGAAGAAACCGGTCACATGTATAACCTTGAAGCTACACCGGCCGAAGGCACGACATACCGTTTTGCCAAAGAAGATAGAAAGCGTTTCCCGGATATTATTCAGGCCGGTACCGAATCCAATCCCTACTACACCAATAGCTCTCAGCTGCCGGTGGGCTTTACCGATGATCCGTTCTTGGCGCTTGAAATGCAAGACGACTTGCAGCGCAAGTACACGGGTGGCACGGTGCTTCACCTTTACATGGCCGATGCCATCAGCTCATCAAAGGCATGCAAAGAATTGGTGCGCAGAGCCCTTTCGAGATTCCGTCTGCCGTATCTGACGGTGACGCCGACCTTCTCGATTTGCCCCAAACACGGCTATATCTCCGGTCGTCATGATTTCTGTCCGATCTGCGACGCTGAATTAATTCGTGCCAAAAAGGCACAGGCGGCTTGCCAAAAGGCTGATTGCTAATTATTGAGAGAAAGAAAATGGATAAAAAAGACAAAAAAATCGAATTAAAAGACAGTGAACGCCAACCCTGTGAAGTTTGGACCCGTGTGATGGGCTACCATCGACCGGTCTCATCTTTTAACACCGGTAAGAAAGGTGAATTCTACGAACGCAAGTGCTTTGTAGAAAGTAAGTGCGGTTTGTCTAAATAACCTCTAAATCTTAAAGGCGCCGTGAAGACTTTCTTTTCGGCGCCGTTTTGTCTTCGTGTTGTTGTAAGGATTGCTGTTTATGCCTGAGGAAACTTCACGCTTGAGTGCTGAACACTTAAAGATCGCAGCCATTACCCCTTATACAAGTATCGACTACCCGGGGTATTTTTCAGCCGTGGCCTTCATTCAGGGTTGCCCTTGGCGCTGCCGTTACTGTCACAATCCGCACATGCAACCGCGGGAATTTCCGCCTCAATACCTGCATAGCAGTTGGGAAGAATTGATCGCTTTACTCAAACGACGTCAAGGTCTTTTAGACGCGGTGGTTTTTTCGGGCGGTGAGCCGACGCTTGATCCCGCTTTGGCCGATGCCATGTCCAGAGTCAAAGAAATGGGCTTTAAGATCGGACTGCATACCTCGGGCTGCTATCCAGAACACCTCAAAAAGGTGATCGGCTTAGTGGATTGGGTGGGGCTTGATGTAAAGGCGGCGCTCTCAGAAGAAGTTGCATACCGTTGGATCACGGGACTGGAAAAGTCCAATCCCGCTCAAAATGTTTCGGAGTCCTTGGCTATTATCCAGGCGGCTCAAGTGAGTTATGAGTGTCGGACAACAGTCCATCCGGTCTATTTACCCGATGCGAAGATTTTAAGTCTTGCCCGTGAACTTAAAGAGCGGGGAGTGGAGACATTCGCACTGCAGGTTTATCGCAAGCCAAAGGAATTGGATCTTCCCTTTGACAACGTTGGGCACGAGTATCCGGAACCTGAAACACTGGATGCGTTAAAGGCGATGTTCACTCATTTCGAGCTGCGTCGGGAATAGCTCACAACGTTAGACACCGTCCGCAGCCGGCCCAATCCACATCATCAAAAGCCCGGGCCATGGCTGCGGCCGCTTTAAAACCCGTGCAGTGGTTGGGGCGCCAATGTTTTACTGAGAATTCCTTTAACGCTTCAATCCATATGGGAAGTTCTTCATCTTTGGCGGCGCTCAGGTGCGTTCCTCCTAAAACAGTATCAAATTCCTTAACCCCAAAAGTTTTCTGTGCATACCGCAAAATGTTGGGTAATCCTGCATGAGCGCAACCCAAGACAACGCTTATTCCGTTTTTCCCTTTGACGAGAAGCGAGAGGTCATCGGCAAAAGTATCCGGGATGATTTGTCCGTTCTGCGTTTCTTCCCACATATTTTTCGAATTGACAAAGCGACAGTCGCGCTCGTTTTGAGGAACTGTGAAAGCAATAACCTCATTGGTTACTTGAGCCCAACTGTCAATGGGATTGGTCAAAATCGAACTAAAAAGCGGCCCGCCACCGCCGTTTCGCTTCTGATCAGCATCGGCCCAACGTTGAACGGACATGGAACGCGCTCCCCAGCGCTTGGCGGTGGGCGCGAGCAGTATGGCGTCCACTAAGCCTCCCGTGTGATCAAAATGCGCATGAGAAAAGACAATATGCTCGATGGCTTTAGGGTTTATTTGAAGCGCTTTGAGGTTGTGCGTGAAAGCGTGACCTTCGGAGCCGGTGTCCAGAAGAAGACGAGTTTTGTCGCTTTCCAGATAAAGCGAATAGCCCCATTCAGCTCTTAAAAGGCGGTTTGTACAAAAATTTTCAACGACAACAGTCACTTGCATAACCTAAATCCCCAAAAACAGTGTTATTGGTGCTAATATAGCGCCGCTTTGGCAATCTATGAAGAAAAATTTCGCTAACTCTTTAAAAAGTCAGCGAAAAAAGTGTTCTTTTGGCTTGCAAAAGCCATGATTGTTGATTACAATCACGCTTTTTCTGTCCTTGCCACACCGGAAATAGACGCTCCGGGTGGCTTTTCCCGTAAGGAGACAATTCCAATGCGTCATTATGAAATTTGCTTTATTGTGCACCCGGATCAAAGCGAGCAAGTTCCCGCTATGATCGAACGCTACAAAGCTCTCGTCGCTGAACAAGGCGGCAAGATGCATCGTGTGGAAGACTGGGGTCGTCGTCCCTTGGCCTATCCGATTCAAAAGTTGGTCAAGGCTCACTATGTTCTCATGAACGTTGAATGCACGCATGAAACGCTCGCTGAGATCGAAAACGGCTTCCGCTTCAACGACGCCGTGTTGCGTCACTTAACGATCAAGATGAAGAAGGCTGAAACGGCTCCTTCTCCGATGATGAAGATCGTCGAACGAGAAGAACAAAAGAAGGCCGCTAGCGAAGCTGCTCAGGCTCAAGCCCAAGCTGCTCAAGCTCAAGAAGCTGCCGCCGCTTAATTAATTTTTTATCCCTGTCGGAAACAATAAAGAGATACGCCGGTGAACACGATCAGATTAACGGGCGAGTTCACACAAAAAGCCCAGATGCGGTACACACCCGCGGGGTTGGCGGTTTTAGAAGTGGTGTTTCACCACATGAGTGTGGTTAAAGAGGCCGGAAGTGATCGGAAATTGGTTTTCGATTTTGCCGGCAAGGCCTGCGGCGATATCGCCTTGGCGCTCGATAAAGAACCTTTGGGATCGGTTTTTGAGATCTCCGGATTTTTGGCCCCGCGCTCACAGCGTTCCCGACAATTGATCGTACATATTACGCAATACTCACAAGGAGTTTAAAAATGGCTTTTGGTGCAAAGGGCAAGGGTAAGCCGCGCCGTGGCAACCAACAAAACGCGCTCTTTAAGCGCAAGAAGTTCTGCCGCTTCACGGCTGAACACGTCGAAATGATCGACTACAAGGATGTGGAAACGCTCCGTGACTTCATCCAAGAAAACGGCAAGATCATGCCGGCTCGTTTGACGGGCACGAAGGCTCACTATCAACGTCAACTCGACACGGCCATCAAGCGCGCTCGTTTCTTGGCTTTGTTGCCGTACACGGACAATCAATAATCGAGTGAGGAGTTAATCAAATGCAAGTTATTCTTCTTGAAAAGATTACCCACCTCGGTGAATTGGGTGACATCGTTAAGGTTAAGGATGGTTACGCTCGTAACTACTTGATCCCCACCAAGCGTGCTAAGCGTGCTACGCAAGCCGCTATTGCCGAATTCGAACAACGTCGCGCTGAACTTGAAAAGGCTCAGGCTGAACGCATCGCTGCTGCTGAAGCCATCGCTGCCAAGTTGAACGGCGACGTGGTTGAAGTGGCCAGCAAGGCCGGTGTTGACGGACGCCTCTTCGGTTCTGTCACGAACGCCGACATCGCTGAAGCTCTTCAAGCTCAAGGTTTCGATATTAAGAAGGCTCAAATTCGTTTGCCCAACGGCCCGATCAAGGCTTTGGGTGAAACCCCGATCGTGATCGGTTTGATGACGGACATCACCGCCGAAATCACCGTCCGCGTCGTTGCTGAAGCTTAATTTTTAGTATCGTCATCGACACGAAAGGCTCGGTTCCTTTTTGGGAATCGGGCCTTTTTTGTAATCTTTTTGCAACAAAAAAACAATATTTATGGTCTGATTGATATTGGTCAAAACGAAAGTTTGGGGGGGGGTAGGCTTCGGTTGACGCGCTTTTTAGAGTGCGCAATTTTTTGGAGAAACAAATGCGCTTAACAAAAACAATTTTAGCTAGCTCTATTTTGATGGCTATCTCTGCTTCTGCTTTGGCTGTTGAAGTCCCGGCCTGGGCTCCGGTAGGTGAAGCAACTCCAGTCGGAACTCCTTCTGCACTTACACAATTTGATGACGATTCTTACTATGTGAAGACGAGTTCTGACAGCACAAATGAAGGTTTTAATTCCGGTAACGCAACTTTTGATAAGAAGTTGTGGATTGAACAGGCTAACAAGGATCATCGTGCTTTCGGTTTTTTAGCTGGAAGCGGTCAAACAGCTACCAATGCTAAAAATGGTTTGATTTATGTAAAAGGTACTACCGAAGGCTTTTGGAAGGTCAAAGCCATGATGGCTACTGCCGGTGGAACGATTGTCAATGAAGGTACTATCGTTGCTGACAATGCCTACGGCATGATGATTACTAATACAGATGGTAATACTATTAAAAATAAAGGCAAGATCGTTGTTCTTAACAATGGGGTGGCCATGGACTTTGCTGGCAGTAGCACCTCTAATGTTAAATTTGGAACTGTTGTAAATACCGGCGATCTGATTGTTCAGGGTGATGGTGATTTGAAGGCTGTCCGTATTGCCGAAGACGCAACTGGCGTCACTTTCACTAATGAAGGTTTAATTTCTGCCACAGGAACTAAGGCAAAGGCCATCTCAGTTGAAAATACTGACGTGACAGTAACCTTGCAAAATGGTTCTCAGGTTGATGGTTTGGTGGATCTTGAACAGGATACAGCTCTTAATCTGACAAATCTTGAATCTGCTCAAACAATTTCTTTGAATGACTATGCAGGCGCTGTAAAGGTTACAAATAGTCAAGTTACGTTAGAGCAAGGCAGTACAAATGCTTTAACAATTGGTTCTGTTGGAACAGATGAAGGTTCTGTTAACTTCAAGTTAACCAGTGCCGGAAATGAAACTAATCCGGTATTGACTATTGGAACTATTTTAGAAGGTGCGGACGTCAGTTACGGATACTCAGCTTCTGTTTCTGATGATTTGCAAGCCGGAGATGTAGCAGCCTCTGACCTTTTAGCAGGCATCAAGGTTAGCGAGGGTGGAAAGGTCGAACAAGTCTCTCTTGATCAAGGTTTTATGGGAGATGCTGGTTATGTAGATGCCAACGGCTTCCATGCAACCCGTACTAATGATCTCCTTCGCTCTACCCAAGACTTGGCGATTACCAACGCTTTGATGTGGCGTTCTCAATTGACGAACTTGACCGACCGTATGGGTACGCTCCGTACGACGCCGAACGCTGCCGGTGTTTGGGCTCGCTACAACAATGGTCGTTTGGATGGTCAAGGTATCCAACACGATTACAACACGGTTGAATTCGGTGTTGATAAGCGCATCGCTGACAACGTCACAATTGGTTTCAGCTTCGACTACACGAAGGGTGATACGGATTTGACGGCCGGTACGTCTGACAACAACACCTACGCGGTTGGTTTCTACGGCAGCTACTTCAATGAATCCGGTTGCTTCTTGGATTCGATGTTGAAGATTGGTCGCATTGACGCTGACTACGACCTCCGTACGAGTGCCGGCAAAGAAAGCGCTGATTACATGTTGACCGGTGCTATCTTCGGTATTGAAACGGGTCATCGTTGGAACATCCAAAACTACTTTATTGAACCGCAAGTTCAATTGACTTACAGCCATTTGCGTGCTGAAAATTACACGAGCTCCATCGGCCGTGATGTCAAGTTCGATGATATGAGCAGCTTGATCGGTCGCGTGGGCGTCATGGCCGGTATGCAATTTGCCGAAAACCGTGGCTCTGCCTATGTCAAGGCTTCTTATAACCATGACTTCTTGGGCGATGTTGAAGGTAATTATGAATACAACGGCGCAGTTCGTACGTTCGATGACGAATTGGATGACAACTGGGGTGAAGTGTCTCTCGGCGGTTCTTACCAAGTCACTGATTCCGTCAACACGTTTGTTGATGTCGGTACCGGCTTTGGCGGCGACATTGATCAAAAGTGGCGTGTGAACTTAGGTGCCCGTTACGTCTTCTAATTGACTTAATGGCATAAGCTTGAGGCTCGGTTCCTTTTTGGGGATCGAGCCATTTTTGTAATTTTTTTGCAACAAAAGTGCAATTTTTATCGGCTGATTGATATTGATCAAGACAAAAGTCTGGGGGGGGGTAGTCTCCGAGGTGATCGCACTACAGAGCGAGAATTAGGAGAATTTTATGAAATTTCAAAAATCTATAATTGCTACAGCAATTTTATTGGCAAGTGCTAATTTTGCTGTAGCTGCTGACTTGTCCTGGAAAGACTCTACAGATTTCGATTTTGAAGCTCAGTATAAACACGAAGGTAGTACTGATCAGGGCGGCAAGTATTTCTTTACGACAGATGATAAAACAAAGCGATTAGACAACGATAAGATCGTTTCCGTTTTCGGTAATCCCAATGCAACACTAGGTCAGCATACTACCTCAATTTTTGAGGCTATTACAAATAATACTTCGGTACATAATAGCGGCATTATGTATGTCATTGGTAACGGAACCTTTTCACAGGCAATGGGTGGCTACGGTGAAAATGTTCAAGTAGTCAACGAGAAAAACGGAGTTATCTATGTTGACGGGACTGGTTCACCACTGATCGACGGTTATGAAGATGTGGAAGGTTATCCTTTCCGTGTTAAGGGTATTAGCTTGGATGGTGCGACAGGCATTAATGACGGAACCATTATCGTAAAAAATGCGGTCGCAATGGCAGCCAATACAAGTAATGACAAAGTCCAGAACATGACCAATAGGGGCACTATACGTGTTTATGAGGGCGGAGTCGGTATTGGTTCCATTAAAACTTCTTCTGTGATAGAAAACACAGATGGAGGTTCCATTATTGTCAGTAATGGTGGTACCGGTATTTTAGTTGATGCTTTAACTGGTTCAACTCCTGATGATAAACACACAAAAACGATCAATAACACTGCAAACATTATCGCCTTGGATGAAGATAGTGTTGCTATTGATGCATCCGCCAGTATTGCAGAAGTAGCTGTCAATTTAAGCGGACAGTCGCATGTTGTAGGCAAGGTTGTTTTATCCGAAGATACTTCAAATTTGAAAGCATCTAATCTCTCACAAGCAGAAAGTATTGATTTGGTAAATGGTGCTAAAACGGTCACTATTGAAAATAGCGACCTAACAATTAATCAAAAATATGGTGCCTTAACAATCGGTACATTGACTACCTCTGAAGGAACTTCGCACTTTAAACTTTCTGAAGTTGGGACCGCAGAAGCCCCCGTATTGACAATTGTGGATTTGGCCGAGGGAGCCAACGTTGATTATGGTTATACGGGTACCGTATCGGATGCCTTACAAAAAGGTGAAGTGAGTTCCAAAGACTTGTTGGACAACATCCAAGTTGAAGGTCAGAGTGCAGAAAAAGCATCTATGGATCAAGGATTAATGGGTGATGCAGGTTATGTTGATGAAACAGGTTTCCATGCAACCCGCACCAATGACCTTCTCCGCTCTGCTCAAGACTTGGCGATTACCAACGCTTTAATGTGGCGTTCACAATTGACGAACTTGACCGATCGTATGGGTACGCTCCGTACGACGCCGAACGCTGCCGGTGTTTGGGCTCGCTACAACAATGGTCGTTTGGATGGTCAAGGTATCCAACACGATTACAACACGGTTGAATTCGGTGTTGATAAGCGCATCGCTGACAACGTCACAATTGGTTTCAGCTTCGACTACACGAAGGGTGATACGGATTTGACGGCCGGTACGTCTGACAACAACACCTACGCGGTTGGTTTCTACGGCAGCTACTTCAATGAATCCGGTTGCTTCTTGGATTCGATGTTGAAGATTGGTCGCATTGACGCTGACTACGACCTCCGTACGAGTGCCGGCAAAGAAAGCGCTGATTACATGTTGACCGGTGCAATCTTTGGTATCGAAACGGGTCATCGTTGGAATATTCAAAACTACTTCATTGAACCGCAAGTTCAATTGACCTACAGCCACTTGCGTGCTGAAAACTACACGAGCTCTATCGGCCGTGATGTCAAGTTTGACGATATGAGCAGCTTGATCGGTCGTGTCGGTGTGATGGCCGGTATGCAATTTGCTGAAAATCGTGGTGCTGCCTATGTGAAGGCCTCTTACAATCACGATTTCTTAGGCGATGTTGAAGGTAATTACGAATACAACGGCGCAGTTCGTACGTTCGATGACGAATTGGATGACAACTGGGGTGAAGTGTCTCTCGGCGGTTCTTACCAAGTCACTGATTCCGTCAACACGTTTGTTGATGTCGGCACCGGCTTCGGCGGCGACATTGATCAAAAGTGGCGCGTGAACTTAGGTGCCCGTTACGTCTTCTAATTGACTTAACTGCCTAACTTCTGGGCTCGGTTTCCTTCGGGAAATCGGGTCTTTTTCATTGTGAAAAATTATTTTGATTTAAAGTATTTAGGCCTATGATAAGAAATAATCATCAAGGAGGGTTCCCTTATGTATGACCTTATTATCCGAGAAGGCCGAGTCATAGATCCTTTGAATCAGATTGACGAAGTGATGGACGTGGCTGTCGAAAACGGATGCATCGCTGAAGTCGCTCCGAGTATCACGAATGCCTCTAAAAGCGAATTAAATGCTAAAGAAAAGATAGTGATGCCCGGAATTATCGATATGCATACACACATGAGAACGCTTTTTGGTCATCCTCATGCACAACGAATGATTGCTTTAGCGGGAGTGACAACCACTTTGGATATGGCGGGACCTCTTGATGATATTTTGGACTCCATACCGACCAGTGGTGCTGGTGTGAACATAGCCATCTTACAAGCAGCCCAAGAGGGCGTAACGATTTCTAGCTCAAGACCTACGGAAGCAGAGCAAAACTCATTTATTAAAGCAGTACTTGATCATGGTGCCATTGGCATTAAATTGTTGGGCGGTCATTATCCGATGGATTTGGATATTAGCGCCTCTTTCATTGAAAAGGCCTCTTTACTGAATGCTTGGATTGGGTGGCACGTGGGTAATACTCGACATGGCTCTAACATTGAAGGTTTAAAAGATGCCTTGGCGGCGGCTAATGGTCATTTTCTCCATGTTGCCCATGTCAACAGTTACTGTCGTGGTCAGGTCAGAAATGAATTGGATGAGGCTCTCGAAGCGGTCAAGTTATTGAAATCCAATCCACAGGTTTTCTCTGAATCTTATTTATCCGCCCTTAATGGAACACGCTTAACCATTGAAAATGATCATCCGGTTAGCAAGGTGACAGAGACGTGTTTGAAAAAAGTTGGGTGTACTCCTGATTTTGAAGGGATGAAAAAAGCTATTCTGACAGGTCGCGTGGGTGTTCTATGTGATGACGGGCGTATTGGTAAATTAATTAATGGCGAAGAGGGGTTCAATTATTGGCTATCTCATAAGACAGTGACTTCCGGATCATTTGCAGTGAATCCCGCGATAAGTCGCTTTATTTTGGCTCAAGCCAAACGTGATAACGGATCATTTGTGGTTGACTCATTTTCAACGGATGGAGGGACCTATCCGAGAAATGTCATTGTTGAAAATGGCCTGTGCTTAGTGCAATTCGGCGCTATCACACTAAATGAGTTTGCTGTGAAAGCGAGTTTAAACGGGGCACGAGCTTTAGGATTGCCAACTAAAGGGCATTTGGGAGTGGGCGCTGACGCGGATATTTCTATTTTGGACTATGAGCGTAAGAAAGCTTATGCAACAATCGTCAGTGGTGAGGTTATCATGCAAAATGGAGAGCTCTTCGGTAAAGGAACAACCATCATTTGTGATGAACGTGGAGATAAATATCTTAAGGGTAGAGGGATACGAACTTATGTAAAGAAACCATTGGATCTCAAAGTTATCGAAAGTCGGTTTGTACCATAGAATTTCAAATTTAGACTTATAACGGCTAGTTGGCTCGGTTTAAAAGAATCGGGCCTTTTTTATCGTTTTCTATTAAAAGCCGTTGGATTTATTGTTTGATTGATATTCGTCAAGGCAAAAGATTGGGGGGGGGCAGAATAAACTCATCTTTAACACATTAATCGAATTTAACATGAAAAAGACAATTCTCTCTTTGGCACTTTTAAGTGCTTTAACTAGTGCTGCATTTGCAGAAGATATAGTTGTTTCCGAAGGTGAAACCTACGAGAACGATATAGTTGCGGAAGACGCATCAATTACTCTTGAGAACAATGGTTCGATAAATAATGATCAAATTATTCTTAAGGGAGGATTTTTAAAAAATACAGGTACGTTGATAACAGGTTTGCTTGATATTGAAAGTTCATCTTCATTAACACTTAAAGGTGAGATCACTGCGAAAGAAGGTTTTATTTTCAGAAGTAACGGATTTGGGTACACAAAAGATCTCAACGCAGTGTTACATACTAAGCTGCTTCACATCGTAGGCGATGATGCTTCGCATGGACTAGCTATTACGAACCAAGAAGTAATTGATGACGTAGATGCTATTCGTATTGAATCACATGGGGTTAAAGTTGGTTTGATGATTGATGCAGGGGCAGAAAGTGTCGTAGAGATTATGGCACCTATAACACTTATCAACGATACAAAAGAGGACGCAAGAGTTGAGATTGACGATGGTAATTCTGTGCGCTTGCATGATGTGACAGTAATTAACAGGAAAGGACTTATCCAGTTAAATGACGAGTCAAATGTTACTGTTGATCATATTTCAGTTGAAAGAGGCGCCTACTTAAACCTCCAAGTCAACAAAATTGATGGTTCTGTTGAGGACACGGGAATATTCACTATCGATAAAATCGATTTGGCTGAAGATGCAAAGATTCGAGGTAGTGTATACGGTTCAGAAGCATCAGCTGGATGGGAGAAAACGAATTCGAATTTAGTTGTTACAGGGAAAGATGTAACGATTAGTCTTGCTCAAGGGGCTGGAGTGGATTTTGGAGGCTATAACGAAAAGGATGACCACTCTTGGCGACCTGAAGATATAGAGTTTAGTGCTCAGTCAGTAACCATCAACATTGCAGATTCATCGAGTGGTAATTATGTGTATTTCTCTGGTGTTGAGGGTAAGCTGAAGACTGATCCTTACAATATTCATGTTGTAGCCGATGCCTCAAACAATACTGGGAGTGCAGTGGCAGATCTAGAAAAGCTAGCGAATGTTGTGAAGACTAATGTAAAAGTTGGGGAAGAAAAACAAAACGAGTTAAGTTGTTTGCCAGGGGTATTTGTTGAGCAACAAGCCTCTGATATCTACGATGGTGCAACGGCGACAGTTGCCAATGGTTGTCCCAATTGCACGATCACTAACGTGCGGATACAAGATAATCCCAATGTTCACGGCATTGCCGAAATGGCAGCTTTGGGCTTACATATTTGGCGTAACGAAATCGATGATATGCACCGTCGTGTCGGTGAGTTAAGAGATAGTTCGGCGCAATCCAACGGTCTTTGGACACGTGTCTATCACGGTAAAGCGGAATACGGTGACCAAAACGTAACCAATCGCTATACCGCTTTCCAATTTGGCTATGACCGTCAGGTTCAAGATGGCTTCTGGTTAGGTGGCGCATTCTCATACACCGATGGTGATAATAATTTTGACTACGGTAACGGCGACAGCAATCTTTATACATTCAGTGGCTATGGTTCCTGGCTCTTTGGCAATGGTGTTTATTTAGACTTAGTCGGGAAAATCGGTCGGATGAAGAATGCCTTTGATATTCGTTTCAATGACATTAAATCCACGGGGGACTACCACACCAACGCCGCTTCGCTTTCGGCTGAAATGGGCTGGCGTTATTTCGCCACCGAGGAACTTTATTTAGAGCCTCAAGTTCAAATGTGGTACGGCCATGTGTTTGACGCTGATTATCATACGTCAACCGGTATTAAGGTTGAAAATGACTCCGTTGACTCATTGGTCGGTCGGGTCGGCGTGAAGATGGGCTACAAAGATAGCCAAGGCCGAGGCGGTGTATTCTTAAAAGCCTCTGTTCTGCATGACTGGGAAGGGGATGCCAAGTTCCGTTACAGCAAGGGCGCCAATGTTTCCAGAACGCTCACCGAATCGCTTGGCGGTACATGGTATGAATATGGTTTAGGCGCCGATTACAACGCCACCGATCAAGTTCATCTGTATGCTGATTTAGAGGCTGGAAACGGCGGTGAAGTGGATACGGACTATCGCTTCAATGTCGGCGTCCGATACGCTTGGTAATTAATAATATTTATTAAAAACAACAAGATATTCCCGGTGGTGAGAATTTGCCATCGGGAATTTATTTCTCAAAAATAATTCGCTTGCAGAAACATTTTCTTTCAAGAGCGGACAAGGTCGTCTGCTAAAATAGCCTCTCCATTGTTAATACATTTATGAATTTATTGTCAGAATGCCTGAAGAAAAATCCACCGATACCGTACGCTTACCACCGCATTCGACAGAAGCCGAACAAGGTTTATTAGGAAGCCTTTTGATTGATAACCGTGTCTTCGACATGGTGAATGACGTTGTCTCGCCTGAAGACTTTTACCGGGGGGATCATCGTCGCATTTACGAGCATATTGTTCAGCTTATCAGTCAAGGACGTCCCGCGGACGTTTTGACTGTTCACGATTCAATGGCCGCTGTAGGTTTGGGTCAGGAAGGAACCAAGAGTTTTTTAAACTCTTTGGCCATGAACACGCCCAATTCGGCCAACGCCCGTCGTTACGCTGAAATCGTGCGCGACCGAAGCATTCTTCGCAGTTTGGTTAATGTCGGCTCCCAGATTGTCGATTCCGCCTTGGACACCAAGGGAATGGAAACAAAAGACATTTTGGATCGGGCAGAAAGTTCTATTTTCAAAATCAGTGAAGACGCCCAGGTTGCCGGGGCCGGATTAAAACCCGTGAAAGGCGCATTGGCGGCGGTTGCTGAACAAATCACGAAACTCTATAACTCCAAGAGTCAAAATCCTGTCACGGGTGTGCCGACCGGTTTTATTGATTTAGACCGACTCACAAAGGGCATGCACCCCGGTGAATTGATTGTCGTGGCGGGGCGCCCTGCTATGGGTAAAACGACCTTTGCCATGAATATCGCTGAGTATGTTGCCATGCGTGCCGAGATGCCTGTTGCGATTTTCTCCATGGAAATGCCGGCAGAACAGTTGGCCATGCGTTTGATCAGCTCTTATCAGCGCATTCGTTTGGAACATTTAAGAAATGGCCGCTTAGAAGGTGACGAATTCCAAAAGATGGGGGCGGCGGTAGCCGATATTGCCAATTCGCATAATATCTTTATTGATGACTCTTCGGGTTTGACGATTACTGATGTTCGATCCCGCGCAAGACGCTTGTCGCGTGAAGTCAAACAATTGGGACTCATTGTTGTGGACTACATTCAGTTGATGTCGGGTGATGGACGGGGAGAGAACCGCGCACAGGAAATTTCCGATATTTCCCGTGGGCTGAAACTTTTGGCCAAAGAGCTCAATTGTCCCATCATCGGTTTGTCTCAGTTAAATCGTTCATTGGAACAACGTCCTGACAAACGCCCGATGATGAGTGACTTGAGAGAATCCGGTTCTATCGAGCAGGACGCTGACGTCATTATCTTCCTTTATCGTGACGTTGTTTATAACCAAGATTTAAAGGATACGGACCAAGAACGCGATGCTGAAGCTATTATCCGCAAACAGCGTAACGGTCCGACCGGAACGGTGGAGCTCACATTCTTTGGTGAGTACACACAATTTAAGAATAGGGCAAGAGTATAAGACTATGGATGCATTGATAACCTACGGTTTGTACGCCGTATCGTTTGTGTTGATTCTTGTTGGCTTAGCCGGAACCATTATTCCTGCTTTGCCCGGTATTCCGATGATCTTTGCAGGCGGCTGGCTCATTGCCTACCTTGAAGATTATCAATTCTTCGGTTGGGGAACGCTCATTGCCTTGGGCGTGCTGACGGTTATCTCGCTTATCATCGATTGGGTGAGCCAGACCATGGGAGCGCAGAAAGCGGGGGCGACAAAATTGGGTTTGACCGGTGCCTTTGTCGGCACAATCGTCGGTATCCCCTTTGGTTTGGTCGGTATTTTCCTTTTCCCCGTTATTGGGGCTTTTGTGGGTGAAATGATCGGTCACCGCGATATGCGAAAAGCAGGCAAAGTCAGTTGGGCCACTTGGATCGGTATGATTGCCGGCATCGCGGCTAAACTTGCCATTGCCTTTATCATGATCGGCATTATGTGCGTGATGCGGTTTGTTTAGCTTTGTCATGGGTCACAGGAATCATCCGTGGCCCAATTCCAATCATTTCCATAGTTTCTGACATTTCTTTACGTTTAAAAATTTTATTCTCTGTATCATTATTGATAATCATTATCAATTAGGAGAATAAAATGTCTCTTTTAAATACCAAGGTATTGCCCTTTAAAACAGAAGCGTTTGTAAATGGTCGCTTTGTTACTGTAACGGAAGAAAGCCTTAAAGGACACTGGTCTGTCATTTTTTTCTATCCGGCAGACTTTACTTTTGTGTGTCCTACGGAGTTAGAAGATTTAGCTGAACACTATGAGGAATTTACTAAGCTTGGGGTCGAAATTTACGCAGTCAGTTGTGATACACATTTCACTCATATGGCTTGGCATGAATCATCGCCGGCGGTCGGTAAAGTGAAGTTCCCGATGTTAGGCGATAGCACCAAGGCGATTGCTCGTAATTTCGATGTTTTGATCGAAGCCGATGGTATGGCTGAGCGAGGAACTTTTGTAATTAATCCTGAAGGCGAGATCGTTATTATGGAACATCACGACGGTGGTATCGGTCGTGATGCAAAGGAACTTCTTCGCAAAGTTCAAGCGGCTCAGTACGTTGCCGAGAATCCGGGGGAGGTCTGCCCTGCTAAGTGGGAGCCGGGTAAGAAAACGCTAAAACCTTCAATTGAATTGGTTGGAAAAATCTAATCGTACTTTAATATTAAAATGATAGGGCTCCATTGACGGAGCCCATTTTTCATCATTGATCTAGAAGGCGATCTGCCAAGCCACTAGCGCGTTCTGTTTTATGTAAAACAGAGGCTTCAATACTCTTAAACGTTCCGAAGACCGCCGCTTCTTTTTGAGCACGGGTAACGCCCGTATAGAAAAGTTCCCGGCAGCACAAGGGATTATCATCTGCAACCGGCAAAAGCACGGCAACGTGTTCAAACTGTGAGCCTTGTGATTGGTGAATCGTCATGGTAAAAGCTGTATCGTGTTCGGGCAAGAGGCCGACAGGAATGCGTTTATGGCGGTCACCGATATAAAGATCATATCGGGTAGGGTCGTCCGCTTGAGGGATCACGATTCCCACATCACCGTTGTAGACATCAAGAACCGGCGTGTTTTTTCGGATGATGACCAGGCGTCCAGGATAAAAAAGGGAATCTTCTTCAGCGCCTACATGTTCCCGAACAATGCTTTCCATTAATCGGTTAATGGTATTGACGCCATTCGCCCCCTCGCGCTGCGCAGCTAAGATTCGAAATCTCTCCGCTTCATCCCACAGTTTTTTCAGAAGATTTTCATCGGCTATCAGATTTTCCAAATCCTTCAGGTAGTCGTTTAGCGCTTGCAAATAGCTTTTGATATGTGGGCGAATCCAGTTAATAAGAGACGGATCAACAAAACCTGTTCGATAAAGGCGGATGCTTACCTTATCTTTGCCGTCTTCGGCTTTTTTAAATTGATTGATAAAGTCTTCACCATTAAAGCTAGAGTTAGCCGATTTGATGGCTTGAGCTAAACGACCGACATTGGAGTCGCTTGTGAAACGGTGGCTGATGGTCAGTTCTGCCATATTATTGGCAAGCGCTCCATCTTCTGCGGTCAGATCAGCTAAGACAGAACCTGGCCCCACGGCAGACAACTGGAATTTATCGCCCAAAAGAATCAGACGGGTTCTTTTCGGATCAATCACTTTTAATAGTCTTTGGGCTAATCGCAAATCAATCATGGAGGCTTCATCCACGATCATAACGTCAATATCCAAAGGATCCTTTTCACTGGGCATTACGCCTTTAACATTTCGTGTCAAAAGCCACTTATGAATAGTTTGGGCGGCAAGTGTTTTTTCTTGAATTCGTTTCAATACACGACTGAAGAATGATGGGAAACGTTGGCATGATCCCATAAGAGACTGCATGATGCGGCTTGTGGCTTTACCCGTGGGAGCTGCTAGAGCCACTTTAAGCGAAGCGTCTTGAGCTAGAAGGCATTCCAAAAGTTTGGCAACAACCGTTGTTTTGCCTGTGCCGGGGCCGCCGGTGATAATGAAAAAGTGTTTTTTCAAAGCCTGCCCAACAGCTCCCTGTTGTTCCGTGCGTGAGGGATCGTCATCAGACGATTCGTTATAGCGCAGGGTGTCCAAGTGTTTGAGTGTTTGGTCGACAGCAGGCGTTAAATTAAAAGAATCCTGTTGTGTAAAGGCGAGTATTTTGGCGGCGACATCTCGTTCTTGTTCAAAGTGGCGTTGCAGGTACAAACGGTTAACTTTTTTGCCGATGTCAAGAATAAGGGGAATCTCAGAATCAATGTTTCCTAAGCCCGTTTGTGGTTTTTGCGTGAGTAAACGCTTTTGAGTTAAAAGCTCAATTTCTTTGCGGCTAAGGAAGTCTTCCGTCTTATCCCACTGTAGGCAAACGCTTCCTTTTTCATCGGCTAAGGCCAACGCGTCCATTAGTCTGAAAAGACAATTCGGTGCGTTTTCATTTGTGCCGAGAGCTCTCTCACGAGTTCTCCAAAGCGAAAGGCCAATCGCCCGATAGGCGAGCTGCATGGGGCTGAGTTCTGTTTGATTGTCTGCCATGGTCGCTTACCTGTCTAAGAAAAGTGATTGCCGGCGATATCGAGACACGTGATGGCGTTGTCTCTCCACATTTGAACCACGATATCACGATCATCGACGGCAAAGATAACGTCCGCAAAAGGTTCAATCAGTTCCCGGTACATTTTAAGCTTATAGTCCGGGTCGCTCAGTTCCGGATAATGGCTCAGGATCAACTGATCATAATGAATATTGTTCTTGGTGAGCCATTCTTCGGTTTGTGGTTTAAAGCGGGCAGGGCGGGCCGATAAAAGAATAACCTTGATTCCTTTTTCTTCTGCCATGTCGATTAGCGCCTTACAGGCGGGAACAACTTTGTCAAAAACACAGGCCGAGTGAAACTCTTCCCGGCGCTTCGGTCGTTCACGCATAAAGTGAACCCTATGTTCGCAATCACAAAGGGTGCCGTCCAGATCAAAAACAATGGCTTGTGGTTTACGTCGAATCATATTAAATCGTTCCTTCCAATTGAGCGGTTTGAGCGTACGCGTTCACAGAACCTTCGTGATAACCATTTTCAAAAAAATCGTCCAGACAGGCGATCAATGCCTTGGGCGGCCGGGCAGTGAAAACACCGAAAGGTTTGGGATCGTCTTTGCGTATTCCACGAATGAAGGCGTAAATGATGCCACCAATTTTTTCATCGGGGTCTTCAATGCCGCAAAAACGCAGGTGACGCCTGAGAGCGACTAGATAAATCAGGTACTGAAGGCTGTAATGATGTTTTTGAATTTCTTCGAGCATTCTTTCATGGGAAAAGCCTTCCGCCGTATCGGCTAACTTTGTACCCTTCCAATCCAAAACAAAGAACCGACCGTCGAATTCAAAGGCAAGGTCAATGGCGCCTGTGAGGTAGCCGCGCAACTCTCTGTCATTGTCGATTTCAATGTGATACAGGGGATCAAAATGCTTTAAAAGTTTGCTCAAATTTTTGGCGCTCACCGGACGATGGCCTTCGGCCGGATTGCCGATCGCAATCGTGAAATTCATTTCGGCGGTTTTTTGTTTAGCGCTTAAATCACACAACCTCAAATCCGTTTGAGTTCCAAATACAGTTTTATCAACTATTTTTGAGCAAAGCACGTCCTTTAAAAGTTTGTTTAAAACCGGCAGATATCCTTCAATGCCATAGGGCTGTAAATGGTATTGGAAAGGAATCATGAGACGCGTAAGGTTTCGATTAAGCGTTGCCTCGGATTCTGCAGAGCCGTCAGCGGCCTTTTTCACAATATCAAACCCGATTCGCTCAAAAAGAGCATGCAAAAAGGTACCGCTTTCAAGTCCCCGTTCAAAATCCATAATGGTCAGTTTCTGAGGATCTTTCTGCTGCTCACTTTTTTCAAAAGATTCACGATTCATCAATTCACTTTCATCGCTATCTTCTTTTTCTTCAATAAGGGTCAAACGTTCCGTTGTTTCTGCTGCTCCTCGTGCAATGGCTGTATAGCTCGTCGGAAACCATGACGTCGGAATCACTCGGCCGCACGCGGCACTGAGTTCTTCATCGTTTTCATTATTGTCTTGACGTGTTGCGCTTTGTTTGTGCCATGAAAGGCATTGCGTATCATCGGCTATTTTCTGCACGGCCAGTCCTTCGGGCGCGTCTTTGAGCCAATGAGTCAGACAGGTTTCAAAATCGCTTTGGCTGGCTTTTTCTTTACCTGTTAATGTCTTGGCATAGGCATTGCTGGTAATTTTGAAAGCCTTGCCGCTTTTATAGTACGTAAGAGGCAACACCAGGCGTTGTGAAGCTCGAGTCATGGCCACATAAGCCAAGCGCAAGTTTTCCAAATCCTCCTCATGGTAGAGCGTTTCGTCAATGTTCGGATAGACCGGATAAAAACTGAAAGTAAATGAAATCCGACCGTTATGAATGCTCTTAAAGACACGAGTTTTATGGTGACCGGCGGCCCCCAATTCCAAAGCATTGGCAAAGGGTAAAAAGATGACTGGATACTCGAGCCCTTTACTCTTATGAATGGTCATGACATTGACTAAGTCCGCATCGCTGTCAAGCCTTAATTGATACTTTTCATCATCGGGTGGATTTTGAATTTGCTGGCTCAGCCATCGGGCCAAACCGGAAATGCCTTTTAAAGATAAAGAAGTCTCCTGCAGCACTTCCATGAGATGCTGATAATTGGCGAGCTGTCGTTCTCCGTCTTGAAGCGGCAAGAGTCTTTTTTGTGTGCCGCACTCAAGCATAATTTTAGCTATGGCGGCGGAAACTCCACGCTTATTCCATATCGTGAGGGCTTCTTCAATAAGCTCTCGGGCCTTAAGCGCAGCCTTATCGTCTAATTCCGACTGTCCCTCGCGTTCGAAGGCTTCCGGGATGATCGCGTTGATGCTCTCGCCCATCAGTCTTGTGCTTCTGGCTAAGCGCAACGCTTTAATATCCCGGGGTGACTCAAGCGCTTCGATGATAAGAAGCATCTCTCTCGCTTCATCGGTTGAAAAAATGCTGTTTTCATCTTGAAAAAGAACACGAATGCCTTTTTTAGCCAAGGCAGCCCGAAAATCCGGCACGTATTTTTTCACGCGAAATAAAACAGCGATGTCGCTAGGTTTGAGCCTTTCATTTTTAGACTTATAAACGTTGCCGGATAGTAAAGCGGCAATCTCATTGGCAATGAGGTTGATTTGCTGATTGCGGTCACCGGTAGGATTTAAAGCCGCTTTCTCTTTAGTCCAAATTTCAAAGGTGGGTAGTGCTTCAAACGAATTGCCTTTTTTGAGTAAAAGGGGACCTTTATTGGATCCGGCTGAAATCGCACTGTAACCCATGCCGGCATCTAAAAATGGGGTGGCCGACTCGGTAAAGAAACGATTGATTCCTTCGATGAGGCTCGGACAGGAGCGATAGTTTTTCTTTAGCTCATAAATTTCACCGATATCAGCCTGTGCGGCCAGATAGGTATTGATGTCGGCATTTCTGAATCGATAGATCGACTGTTTGGGGTCGCCAACAAAAAAGACGGATTTGGCGCGGCTATCCTCGGCGAGGAACAGACGTTTGAAAATAGTGTACTGGATAGGATCGGTGTCTTGGAATTCATCGATTAAAATCCCGTCGTAGCGGCTTTGAACGCGCTCAACAAAAGCCCGGTTATTGAGTTCTTCGTACATATCTAAGAGCAAGTCATTAAAGGAGCGGATGCCGCTTTCGCGTTTTTTACGCTTTAACGCTTCCGGCGCTTTTTCGATAAATCGTCTCAGCAGTAAACGAAGGCTCTCTTCCAAGCTTTTCTGATCCTGCGTTTCTTTCCACTCTTTTTTATCGTGCTGACCTGTTTTCTGATCAATGAAAAGAAGGTCATCAAAGAGTTTGACAGTGGCATTCTTAGGAGCAGAATTTAGCGCGTTGAGAATCTCCTCCCACGGTTTGGTGTCAAGGAGCAGTTTCTTAAACTCATCATTATCTGAAAGCGTTAATGCCTCACGTAAAAACGCTTCAATGACTTCCTGTCGAAGGTCGCTATCGTCTCCGATTTCAAAGTCAAATCCTTCTGAACTCGAGAACTTGTGTTCTTCGAGCATCTTTTGGCAAAAGCTGTGGATGGTGCAGATAGAAGCATCGTCAAGTCTATCGATTGCATCTTGAAAAACGGTTGGATCAATTTCAGCCTCGCGCCACTTTTTGATCAAGGCAATGAGCGTCGGATCGTACCGTGTGTCTTCATCCCGCCTATCTTCGTAGGCCTGTTGCGCGCGAATTAAAAGCTCGCGCACGCGCATCTTCAATTCAGCCGTGGCGGCTTTGGTGAAAGTTACCAGCAACAGTCTTTCAATCGGAATCCGTTCTTCAACAATCAGGCGCAAGACAATATGAATGAGTGAGTATGTCTTACCCGTGCCGGCACTGGCTTCAATGAGTTTTCGGCCGCAAAGAGGCGAGTCGATGACATTAAATTCCTTTCTCATTGTTGCGCGCCTCCAAGCATTAAATTTTCAAAGTTTTCAGTGAGCAATTCCATGGCCTTCGTTCTCTTGCCTTTGTCCTCTTTCGGGAAAACGGCATCCGGCGTTATGGCTTTAAGCGCATTGTCTAAAAACGCCGTGCTGTAGCCTTTGATTGTTTCATAGTCGCGACCGCGCCACATGGCCGCTTCGACCGCATTGTCATATTTTGAGGTGATGACACAGGCTTTTTGGATAGTCTTCACCATCAGCTCAATTAAGCTAAACAAAAAATAGCGGGCTATGGGCTTTTCAATGGCTTTGAAAATACTCAAAACCGGTTTTTCGTTCATATTTAAAAGCAGCAAATTAACCGGAACACCCATTGCACAAAGGATGGCCGCTTTGGCTTGAGCGGTTACACTGCCGCTCTTGGAATAGGCTAATTCAAGCAGATACGGCGTATCGTTTTCAGTACTGCTTTGCCAAGCCATGGGATCTTTTTCCCTTTGCTCATCTTCAAGGTGAAAAGTGATTGTTTGGATATTTTCAGCCAAAAGCGTTTTAAAGGGGTAAAGATTTTCCAGAGGCAAAGAAATCGTTTGCATATCGCTTTTACCGCAAGAGAGAATTTCAGCTCTTACCGCTTGGATTTCATTGGCCTTTTCAACTTCCTCTTCATATTGCAGGATACGGGTTTCTTGATTTCCTTTAGTCGGATCCAAAGCTATTTTGTTCAGAATGGCCTGTGTGCAATGACCGTCAGCGAGCGCCTGCATGAGTTCTCGTCTCAGCAACGACAATTCAAGCCCGTCCTTGCTACCGAATAGGGGAACGCGATCCTGGAGTCCGTTTTCATATTGTCTGAAATCCAAACGCTTTTGAAGCCACACGGCAGGATCTTTGTAAAAAGCCAGAACATCTTCCAAGTAAAGTGTGGAAGAAAAGAGTTTCTCGTCAAGGGGGCCGGTGAGCATCTGAGGCTCTAAGCCCTGATAATTAGTTTCACGGGCCTTTTTCAGCGCATCAAGTGTCTCGCCCATGAAACTTTTCCAATAACGCGTCGGGCTCAATCGGAAATTGTCTGCGGCGGTGTCCGTAAGCGTTATTTCAGTGGTAATCGTATCGGCCATGCGCTTTTTGGCTTCCAGCTTTGTTTCGTTATCTTCGGGGGTTGCATTCTGGGTGAGAAAATCCAGCAAATCGACCACAACGGGTGAGGCGTTAAGAGGCGCTTTCTTATCGCTTCCGACGCAATAGGAGCATACAAAGCGATTGCGAGCGGCAAGGAAAAGATCGAGAAAGACGTTTCGATTATCGGATCGGCTGTCACGATCATTTTGTCGCTTAAGTGCGTCTGTGCCCATAAGATCAAATTCTTCAAAACGCTGATTGCCCGGGAAACCAGATTCTTCGCCTAATCCGATGATGATGATAACTTTATAGGGAAGTCCTCTGAAAGTACTCATCGGCGCAAGAGTCAGGCGGCCGATCGCAGGATTTTTGTCCGAGGGTTCGCTGATTCTGTCCTCAAGGGCTCGCCAGTACACACAAAGGGGCATGGTAATCGGTTCAGGAACGGTGGTCAGTGCCAGTTCCTGCACTCTTAGATCATTTCTGACACTCATGAGCGCCAACTTGTCAGCGTTATTGCCGAAAAAGCTCTCCAAGAGGTTGTGAGTCCATAAAGATAGATCTGCGGGCAGTGCTTCATCGCCTAAAGCTTTCATACTGCTGAAAGCTTCTTTGAGTTTGTCGGCAAGTCGGCATAGTTTTATAAAGAGTGACTGATTGTCTGCTAAACCGGCAAACGGATCACTACCGTGCTGCACTGGCAAAATGTCATCCGTGCAGGTTAAAGTGCCTTCTTTAAAAACGTAGCCCCAGCTTAACCGTTCGATGGCACGTTCCAGAGTTCCCTCAACGGCCTCAGATAAAGCGGCCTGAGAAAAATCCGGATGAGTCGCTTTTAGATGTTCGGCATTAATTCCGCTTCGAAAACCGGCCGCTAAAAGCCAGTCGTGCAATACATTGAGATCATCGAGTTTTAAATCGAGCGCTCGGGCGACCGTGGGAAGCTCCAGCCAAGCATTGAGCGCGGGCAGGGTAATACCATTCATGAGCAATTTACCCAGATCAACAAGGGATCGCGCATTCATATCGGCATCGGTTGCCGTTTGCCCGAATATTTGATAATCCATTCGGTATTGCGGTGGCAGCGCCCGCATACAAGCTTCAAAGACGGGAGCTGTTTTATCGATTTCAGGTGTTGTAATGAGCACTTCTTCCGGTTTAAGCGCCAGAGAACGATCGGCGAAGAAGGCCTGAATCATATTGATGGCGTTTTGGACTTCTCGGGTTAACGTTGGCGCCTTAATAATTCTGACGGAAGGATCTGAAGGCGATATTTTTTCAGGCAGCCCCTGGGCTGAGTTTTGTAAAAGAGCTTTTTGAGCTAAGTGAAGCAGCAGTTCAGAGTTCTGTACGAGATCCAATCGTTCTGTCTGGGCTTGCGTCCAAATATTGAGTTTTTGCAGTGGGGCGCTCGTAAGATCGGGAAGTTTTTCCGGCTCATGCCCGGCATTTTCCTGGCCGTCAGGTGTAAAAGTCCAGAAGCGGTTGATCATTGCCCGGGTGGAGGCAGCGTTTTTGCGTAAAAAATTCAAAGCTTCGCTTTTTTCAGAATCGAGATCCGAATAAGAATCAAACCAGTACTCCACACAGGGATTCAAGAGATAAACATAAACCTTATGACCATGTTCGGACAGCAACTTAATGATCGGAAGCATCAGGGGAGAAATGCCGCTTGGTTCGAAAAAGTGCAGTGTTTCCGGTTCATTGGCAAATTTAATTTCGAGAGACTCAGGGTTTGCATAAAGTCTCAATGTCTCACGGCCGTTCCAGACAGCGGTTTGTGAAAGTTTCTCCCAAATCGCTTTTTGCCAAATAAAGTCAGGATGCGCTTGGAGTGCTTTTTTCTCAGAAGACAGTTGCCTGTCATCAATTCCTCTATAGATCGTTTGGGGCTTGACACCGGAAAATCCCATCCATTCAGCAACCCAATCAAATCGGTAATTGACGTACTTATCAAAAACCGAGGCAATTTTGCGGGCAAGCTCATAGCGAGCCAGCGCTTTTTCCTTATCCGTCACTCGATGACTGAAGAAGATTCTGAGCCGCTCATGACGGTTAATGAATTCGTCGTCAAGCACGGACCAGATAACCCAAAGGAAATCCTGGGCTTCCTCAGGTTCTCCGACACCGATGCCGGCGTAGTTATGAAACCAGGATCGAGTTGTCCAAAAGTCCACTCCGGAGCAGATTCCGTTTGCCTGCGCAAGGTGCTGACGCAGGCGATTATTAATAGCGCCGGTGGCGGAAATAACACGGACGCGCTCAAAAGGATCGGCTGATTGTTTTTTATCTTCGGTAATTTCAGCCGTTAAGTAGGCTTCTAAAATCTCGTAAGCGTTGCTGTAGACGGTTTTTAACATCGTTAGCTCTTTTGTATTCAGTCAATCGGCTTTTTTTCAATTCGGACAATACCGGCTATATCTTTCCAAGTATTAATCCAACCGCTTAACAATAGGCTGTCTTCAATTTCAACAATGAGCTCATAGTGTCCGTTATTGAGCTTCTTTATCGTTTGGGTACGATTGAAAGGAGCCTCAGTCAGATTGAGCGCCGTGGCTTCATTGGTAAACTCAATCGTTAACAAAATAGTACGGGTGTTTTCGTTGGAGTAATTGAAGTGGTGTTCTTTGACATACGTCTTAATATCAAAATTTCTCTCTTTTTGTGCCAACTCATTTAAAAGCGTTGCGTCACTTATCCGATGCAAAGCCAAATGACGAATGTCCGTGTAGCCGTCAAAGCGGCAGACGAGGTACAAACGGATATCCTGCTGAACAAGTCCCATGGGTGAAACGGTCTTTGTCTTTTCGTGCCCTTCGGCATTGTGGTAGACAATTTTCAGTTTTTTATTTTCAAAAAGGGCATTGGAGACCGCCTCAAAAATTCTCGGTTTTATATTGGGCGGAATTTGAGGAAGGCTATTGGAGACCACCGCAATTTTGTTTAGCCATTCATTTTCATGGGTAATGCGTCCTTGAATGCCGTCAAGCGTTTGTCTGGCCGCATCAAAAAACGGTTGCATTGCCTTATTCAATTTCCCAGGCAACTGGTATCTCAAATTGGCTTCGATTAATCGAAGCATGAGCGCTTCTTGGGCCGAAAGATTGGTAAAGGGGAAGGGGGAAGTATCCGTCCCCATGCGGTAGCTGAAAGGCTTGGAGTTGTCATTTCTCTCAAGCGGAAGGCTTCCGCTTTCATAAAGCTGTTTCAAGTAACGCTGAAGGGTGAGGGTTTGAATATTGATTCCGGAGGCCAGAAGACTATTTTGAATTTCTTGCGTGGAAATGAAACGATGACGCGGAATACGTTTAATTACTTCCAAGTAAAGCAGAGCTTGGTTGATTGCGTTCATTTGTCTTGCCATATGAGTTTCTCTCCACAAAATGATCGCATTCATTCTATCAATTTAAGATGGAAGCAATAGCTTTAAAAAGTGCGGCTTATTAAATTTTGAAAAAGCGGAGGCGATTTCTGACAAACTACTGCGCTTGTTCTTTTTCGGCTGATTTTGCCGAATGGATTTTCCAAGTTGCAAACAAAAGCAAAAAGCCGATACCGGCTAGAACACTCGCCGGCACGCAAGACCAGTTTTCTGGGTGGCCAGCTTCAATTGGAAGACCTCCCAACCACGCACCGACAGCGTTGCCGAAGTTAAACGCGACTTGTCCCATGGCGGCAGCTAAAAGTTGTCCTTCTTTAGCATTTTGGAGAATGAGAACTTGCTCCGGTCCCGAAATAAAGAAAACGCAGCCGGCGGCGATGACGGTCAGGCCGATGGCAATCCAAGTTAACTGTGCGCTGAAAAATAAAAGGATAAGCGAGCAACAGAGAACCGCTTGACCGAGACAGGCCAAGGCAGCATTACCGACGCGTCTTGATAGTTTGGCAGCCAAAAGGTTTCCGCAAACCATGCCAAAGCCAGCCAGTGTTATCACTGCGCTCATCAATGAAGCCGGTACCGAGGCTAAATTTTCCATGATGGGATTGACATAGCTGTAATAGGCAAAAAATCCTCCATTGCCAAAGCCGATGGCTCCCAACACGAGCCACGGAGTCAAATGAGTTAGAAACCTAAACTGAGCAGAAAAGCCGTGATCAGGCAGTGCTGGTAATGCAGGAATCCAAAGTTTTATTCCGATAAAAACTAACGCTGCAACCGCAGCAACAATCAAGAAAGCAAGTCGCCATGTCACCGCCCAGGAAAGAAAGCTTCCCAGCGGCACACCAATTAGATTGGCGACAGTCATGCCGGCGACCATCAAACATACATCTTTGGAAGCTTCGCCTTTCTTTGCCAATTGCGTGGCTACAATAGCTCCCACACCGAAATAAGCTCCGTGCGGCAGTCCTGCAATTAGACGCGCGCCGAGCATGCTCCAATAATCAAAGGCAAAAACAGTCAAAGTGTTGCCAAAAAATATGAATCCGACAATCAGCAAAAGCAACGTTTTAAGCCCAAGATTTCTTGCAAAAATGACCATTAAAAGTGCGCCGATGCACACGCCGGCGGCGTAAGCCGAGACAAAGTGACCGGCTTGTGGAATGCTGACACTGAGGTCTGTCGCTACACTGGAGAGAATGGACATCATGCAAAATTCGGCAATGCCTAAAGCCAATGTTCCAAGACTTAAAGCGATCAGATGTTTTTTCACAGGTCTTCCTTTCTTTGATGAGTTTGCCAGGATACTCTGATCGGATTGTGCTGTAAGTTTTTTTCTAATTAATTTTGTCTATCTGAATGATTGTTTCTAATTGAATTGAGTCATTTAAATTTCAAATACCACTTTAAGTTTGCGACAATTTCACCATTAAAACAATTCTAGTGCTTGAGATGGAAACTGCCAATCTGATAACAATGATAGGGTGGGCCGCCTGCGGTACTGGCTTTACCTTTATGATGACGTCGCTCGGGGCCGCCAGTGTTTTCTTTTTCAGAAAAAAAATTTCTGAAAATGTGCACCGTATGGCTTTGGGGCTTGCCGCCGGTATTATGATCGCCGCTTCTGTCTGGAGTCTTTTGATTCCGGCGATGGAGGCTGCGGAAGAAGCGGGAGGCGCCGGCTGGTTGCCTGCATGCGGAGGCTTCATTTTAGGGGTCGCTTTTTTACTCCTGCTCGATGAACTGTTGCCTCATTTACACCCCGGTTCGGAAAATCCGGAAGGTCCTCAATCACACTTATCCCGGGCTTCACTGTTATTTTTCGCCGTTACGCTTCACAACATTCCCGAAGGCATGAGCGTGGGGCTTTTATTTGTTGTAGCCGGCCAAACAGGCGATCCTCTGGCGCTTTCGGCGGCATTTGCTTTGGCATTGGGCATGGGTATACAAAACATTCCGGAAGGCGCTGCCGTCTCGTTACCCTTAAGACAGGAAGGTTACAGCGCAAAGAAAGCTTTCGCTTTTGGAGCCCTTTCAGGGTTGGCTGAACCCGTGTTTGGTGTTTTGGTTGTGCTCTGCGCCTCTTGGATTACACCCTTTATGCCATGGCTTTTAGCGTTCAGTGCCGGAGCCATGATGTATGTGGTGGTTGAAGAATTAATTCCTGAGGCCCATTTAGGTGAGCACTCTAATATCGGTACCTTAAGTGTCATGTCGGGCTTTGTCTTAATGATGTTGCTCGACTGCGCCCTCGGTTAAATGACTAATGTTTTTTAGTAGCTCGAACCAATAGCATCATCGGCCGTCTGAGCTCATCCTTCATCGAGGCGATATTGAGCATACTTTCGGGCGGCCGCGCTTCAATGACAGCATCAAGGTTAAAGTGATTGTCAATCAGTCCCATCAGAATCTGCGTTAGAGTATGGTGGTATTTTGTTACGGCAGATCCTAGAAAGTGCGTCTGTCTTGGGCCCGAGAAAAAATAATTATCAATGGGCCAGTGTTTTGGCTTTTTGTCCTCTCCATAGGTCCAATCTTGATCAATGCCGGCAGTAAAAACCGGGTGCTCAATATTCAAAACAAAGGTTCCGCCCGGTTTTAATGTTTCATGAATTTTTTCAAATATGTCTTCAAGGTCCTCCACGTAATGCAGAGCTAGGTTGGAGATAACAAAATCCCAGAAATTTTTGGGAAAGGCATAGTTTTGAATGCTGCAGACTTTGTATTCAATGGCCTGGTCAAAATTTCTTTTTCTTGCCTGTTCAATCATCTTTGCGCTTGCGTCAATCCCAAGAACCTTGAAAGCGCCTTTTTGAACACAGTAACGGCAGTGCCAGCCATAACCGCATCCGAGATCTAAAACACTTTTTCCTTTGAGATTGGGGAAAAGGAGTTTGAGCTGATGCCATTCACCCGCAGCTTCTAATCCTTTTTGGCTTCTTGCCATGGTTGCATAAGCATTGAAAAAGTCCGTATCGTCGTAAATCGTGTTCATAGGTTAACTATTCTCTGTCGTGGCTATTTCAACTAAATTGCCGTCCGGATCTCTCAAATAGTAGGAAATGATCTGTCCCGTTGCGCCGGTACGACGGACAGGTCCCAATTCAATCTCAACATTTTGTGCTTTTAAGTAACTTTCTACTTCTAGCGCCTGTAAAGGAGTCAACAGACAAAAGTCAGCGCTGCCACTGGAGGGGAAAGACGCGTGTGGTTTGAGTGGTTGATCGGATTGATGGAAGTTAATTTTTGATGATCCGATTTGCACGGCAAACCGGTCACCCCCAAAACGGATCACGGTGCAACCTAGCTGTTGCGCATAAAAACGTATCGATTCCTCAATATTCTTAACAGTAAGGACGATGTGGTCAATCCCGGACAGCGATAATTTTTTTGTCATGCATAACTCGCAATAGGCCTCTAGGGCAGAGGCCTAACCGTTAAAGAGACTCGCTCGCAAAATCAGCCAAACGACTTCTTTCTCCGCGTTGTAAAGTGATGTGGCCGGAATGCTCCCACCCTTTGAAGCGATCGACTACGTAAGTCAAACCGGAAGAGCCCTCGGTGAGGTAGGGGGTGTCGATCTGAGCGATGTTGCCCAGGCAAACAATCTTGGAGCCGGGGCCCGCGCGGGTGATGAGCGTTTTCATCTGTTTGGGCGAAAGGTTCTGGGCTTCATCGATAATCACGAACTTATTTAAAAATGTCCGACCTCGCATAAAGCTCATACTCTTTACTTTGATGCGACTGCGGATAAGGTCGTTGGCGGCATGCCGACTCCAGTCGCTTCCCGAATCAATGTTATTGAGCACTTCCAAGTTATCTTCAAGCGCTCCCATCCACGGCAGCATCTTTTCTTCTTCCGTACCGGGCAAAAAGCCGATTTCTTCACCAACGCTGACAGTTGCACGCGTGAAAATAATTTCAGAAAAGCGTCGCATATCCAACGTTTGTGTCAAAGCCGCGGCAAGTGTAATCAAAGTCTTACCGGTGCCTGCCTGACCCAATAGAGTGACAAAATCAATATCCGGATTCATCAATAGGTCAAGCGCAAAACATTGTTCACGGTTTCTGGCGGTGATCCCCCAAACCGAGTGTTTGCTTTGCATGTAGTCGCGCACAACGCAAAGGGTGGCGGTTTTGTCCTCAATCTTTTTGACCTGAGCAAGGAAAGAATCATCGGGTAAATAGACAAAAAGGTTTGTAAACCAATCTTTAACCAATGGACCGGTAATTTTGTACCAAGTACGTCCGTCTTCTTTCCAACTTTGCATCTTTTTGCCGTGAGTTTCCCAGAAATCTTCAGGAAGCTGCATACGGCCCGAGTAAAGCATATCGGTATCGTCAAGCGTCTTGTCCGAGAAATAGTCCTCGGCAGCAAGACCCATGGCCGTTGCCTTGATGCGCATATTGATGTCTTTGGAAACCAACACAACGGAGCGTTCTTTTTCCTTATTTTGCAGAGCTTGAACGACTCCCAGAATTTGGTTGTCAGCCTTGCCTTGAGGCAGTCCTTGAGGAAGCTGTGCTTCGAGTGTTTGCGTTTGGAAAAATAGTTTGCCCTGAGCCTCGGTGTTTCCCAAGGTGCTTAACTCAATGCCTTCGGTGATATTGCCGTCGCTGTGGCCTAAAAGTTGGTCAAGATAACGGGAGACCTGTCGGGCGTTGCGCGCGACGTCGCTCATCCCTTTTTTATGACCGTCGAGCTCTTCAAGCGTAATCATCGGCAAAAATACATCATGTTCCTCAAACTGAAAAAGCGAGATCGGATCGTGCATGAGCACGTTTGTGTCAAGCACAAAAAGCTTTTTGCCGTGTGTCTTTGCTCGATAGCCTTTTTGTTTTTTCGTTGAGTTCTCTTTTTTCTCGAGTAACTCAGCCGCTTTGGGTGATTTGACACGCTTGACGGTTTTGTTTGTTTCAGAAACGACAGGTTTTTCTTTGACTTCTGTTTTCAAACTTTTCGGGTTGGATGAGGCCTTAACCGTCATTTCACCTTCTTTCAAAATTGAACCCATCGCTTTGGGCAGGGGAGGCAGCGGCATGCTTTTCTCCTTATTGCAACGATTTCAAATGTTCAAGAACAGCCTGAGCGTGTCCGGCCACTTTCACTTTTCGCCATTCGGCGCAAACGACACCTTGAGGATCAATGAGGAAAGTGCTGCGCTCAATGCCCATGTACTCACGACCGTATAGCTTTTTCAGTTTAATGACGTCAAAAGCCTTGCAAAGCGTTTCTTCGCTATCGCTAATTAACGCAAAGGGGAAACCCTGCTTGTTGCAGAAGTTGGTGTGACTTTTGATTGAATCTCTGGAAACACCGATCACTTCACAGCCGGCCTCTTTAAATTGCGTGTAAAGCACGGCGAAGTCGCGGCCTTCCATTGTGCAGCCGCTGGTATTGTCTTTGGGATAAAAATAAAGGACCGTGTAGCGGCCTTTGAACATTTCGGAAGTGATTTCTCCAGTGGTAGCCTGGGCAGAGAATGGAGCAATCGGCTGATTTAAAGTAACGCTCATCGCAAATCCTTTTAATGTAAACGCTTAAAGCTTAACAAAGCTTTTGCTTCTTGGCGTACAATCATCGCAATTTTTTATGAATTGATCATGACAAAAGACGGTCCTCTTTGGTTAGTGGTTGTTAGTGTTGCTACCGGTGCCACATTAGGTGCGATGATCCGGTGGTGGCTAACTTATGCCTTTAACGGTACCTCTTGGTTCTTATCTTCACCTCTTGGGACGCTTTTGTCGAACCTTTGCGCAGCCTACCTGATGGGGATGGCTCTGGCTTGGCTTTCGACCCGGCCGGAAATTAGTCCTGCTGTCAGACTTTTTATCATTACCGGTTTTCTCGGTGCCTTTTCCACACTGACGGCGGTTTTGGGAGAAAACCTGCACTTTATGCTGACTGGTCAGTGGCTGGCTTCTCTTGAACACTTCTTGATGCATATCGGCGGCTCTTTTATTGCATTGGTTCTCGGTGTGCTAACCATTCGCGGCCATCTGTGAGAAAAAAGTTTTTGATCCGTCTCTTTTGTGTGACAATCTATTTCAATTTGTCACTATCTCATTGAAAAATCACTAAAAAATATCTTTGTCTTTTCTCTTGAAATTTCTAAACCCTACCCCATATAGGAGTTAGAAAGATTGTTTTGCCGGTTCTGGAAACGGGCAAAGCAGAAGGAAAGAAAACAATGAGACAAGATAAATTAACGACAAAATTCCAACAAGCTTTGGCTGACGCACAAACAATTGCGCTTGGCAACGACAACCAAATCATGGAAGACGTGCATCTTCTCGCAGCTTTCTTGCGTGACGAGGACGGATCCACGAAGTCGTTGCTTCAGAGAGCCGGTGTATCGGTTCAAAGGCTTGTTCAAGAGGTTGAAGACACGGTTCGCCGTTTACCGAAGGTTAGCGGTACAGGGGGCGATATTCAGCCAGGCCGCGATCTGATCAATTGGTTAAACCTCACTGAAAAGGAGGCCATGGCTCACGGTGATGAATACATTTCCGTGGATATGGCGCTTTTAGCCTTGACGCAAGCCCAAGGGGAAGCTTCTCGTATTGCCAAACGCTGCGGCTTAACCCGTAAAGCGCTTGAGGCTTCTATTGCGGAAGTGAGGGGAGGAGACTCGGCTGATAATCCGGATGCGGAAAATCAGCGCGAAGCCCTCAAAAAGTACACCATTGATTTAACCGCCAAGGCCCGAGAAGGAAAGCTTGACCCGGTTATCGGCCGTGATGATGAAATCCGTCGTGCCATGCAGATTCTGCAGCGCAGAACGAAAAATAACCCTGTGCTGATCGGTGAACCCGGTGTCGGTAAGACGGCCGTGGTGGAAGGCTTGGCACAGCGTATTGTCAACGGAGAAGTGCCTGATACGCTGAAAAACAAACGGATTTTAAGTTTGGATATGGCGGGCTTGATTGCCGGAGCCAAGTACCGTGGCGAATTTGAGGAACGTTTAAAGAAGTTGCTCAAAGAGGTCACGCGTGCCAACGGTCAGATCATTTTGTTTATCGATGAACTGCACACCGTGGTCGGAGCTGGCAAGACCGAGGGCTCGATGGATGCGGGCAATATGTTAAAGCCTGCCCTTGCCCGTGGTGAACTGCACGTGATCGGGGCGACCACGCTTGACGAGTACCGCAAGTACGTTGAAAAGGACGCCGCGCTTGAACGTCGTTTCCAAAAAGTGATGGTCGATGAACCAAGCGTTGAGGATACGATTGCTATTTTGCGTGGACTGCAGGAAAAGTACGAAGCCCACCATGGCGTTGAAATTACTGACCCGGCTATTGTGACAGCGGCTGAGTTGTCGCACCGTTACATCACCGATCGCTTCTTGCCCGATAAGGCCATTGACTTGATCGATGAAGCGGCGGCACGCGTGAAGATGGAAATCGACTCTAAGCCTGAAGCCCTTGATAAGCTTGATCGCCGAATCATTCAATTAAAGATTGAACGCGAGGCGATGAAGAAAGAAACCGATGATGCCAGTAAAAAACGGTTGGCCGCGATTGAAGACGAAATCACGGATCTGACCAAGCAGTACGGTGATTTGGAAGAGGTCTGGAAGAAAGAAAAGATCGAGGCGCTTGAAGCGAAGAAAGCGCGTGACGATATTGATAAGACCCGTCACCAAATGGAAGAGTACCGCCGTCAGGGACAATTCGAAAAACTTGCCGAGTTGCAATACGGTGTGTTGCCCAAGCTTGAGGAAAAGCTGAGAAAAGAAGAGTCTAAGAAAGGCGAGATGAAACCCAAGCTCTTGCGTACAAGCGTCGGAGCAGAGGAAATCGCCGAGGTGGTTTCCCGTGCAACGGGCATTCCGGTTTCCAAGATGATGGAAGGCGAGCGTCAAAAGCTTCTTCACATGGGTGAAGCGCTTGAACGCCGCGTCGTGGGACAACCCGAAGCCGTCAAGGCCGTTGTTGAAACGATTTTGCGCTCAAGGGCCGGTCTATCAGATCCGAATCGCCCCTACGGTTCGTTCCTCTTCCTAGGACCGACCGGTGTCGGTAAGACGGAACTGACGAAGGCTTTGGCAGAGTTTCTCTTTGATACGGAAGACGCCATGATCCGTATCGATATGAGCGAATTCATGGAAAAGCACTCGGTGGCTCGTTTGATCGGTGCGCCTCCGGGATATGTGGGTTATGAAGAGGGCGGCTATTTGACCGAGGCCGTTCGCCGTAAACCCTATAGCGTCATTTTGCTCGATGAAGTGGAAAAGGCGCACCCGGATGTCTTTAACGTCTTGCTGCAGGTCTTGGATGACGGTCGTATGACCGATGGTCAAGGTCGGACGGTGGACTTTAAGAACACGGTCATCATCATGACAAGTAACTTGGGTTCTCATGAAATTCAGTCGCTTGTCGGAGCCGGCAAGGATGAAATCCGGACCGCTGTGATGGCGCAGGTGCGTGAGCACTTCCGTCCGGAATTCATCAACCGTATTGATGAGATTGTGGTCTTTAATGCTTTGGGTGAATCGGTGATTAAGGATATTGCCAAGATTCAACTGAAGAAATTGGCCGCCCGTGTCGAGGCTCAGGACATTAAGTTGGTTGTGACCGACGAAGCCTTAACGGAAATCGCCAAGGTTGGTTTTGATCCGCTTTACGGTGCTCGTCCATTAAAGCGCGCGATCCAAGATCATATCGAAAACGGTTTATCTCGCCTGCTTTTGGCTGGCAACGTTAAACCGGGTGATACCGTGACGGTTGGTGCCAAAGGCGATGACTTCACCTTTGATGTGAAGTCAGTTGACGCATAAATTTAGAAACTTCTAATCTAAATTGCTTAAAAAAAGGCCCGAAATAAAAAAATCGGGCCTTTTTTGTTTTTTCTTTCTATTTACAAACGTTAATTTTTGGCGTTTAATTTAATCCAAAGTTGATAGAGGCGCGACGCGAAAGAGTATCAAGCCTGAGGGGACACCCGAAGACAGCTCGAGAAAGGTCAAGTCGCCGAAACGATGATTCCGGTAGGAATCACCAGTTGGGCATGGGAAGAATATTTCCATGACTCCCGCTTTCGACAGGAAGTGGAGGAGCTATCGATCGCAAACGGCTGTCATCGCCTTATTTGAATGACATAAGCAAGGTTGCATCGATGGATGCAACTTTTTTTTTGTAGCTTTTGTTTAATTCAATAACAATAAGGACTAGATGATGACGACAAGCTCTGTTGCCAATCAACTGCAAAGCGAAAAGACTGAAATGCGTCGTGATGTAACGCTTTTCGGTGGCATTTCCGTTTTGGCAGGTATCATGATCGGCTCCGGTATTTTCTACATCGGTGCCATCGTTCTCCAACGCGCGGGCATGAGTCCCGGTCTCTCCCTTTTGGTTTGGTTAATCGGCGGTCTGGTGACGCTTTTGAGCGGTATCTGCTTTGCCGAATTAGGCGCCATGATCCCGAAGGCGGGCGGCTACTACGTTTATTTGCGTGAAGCTTATGGCGAACGCATTGCCTTTATGTGCGGGTTCGGTAATTTCTGCCTGTCCAACCCGGGCTCCATCGCTGCATTGGCAGTCGCCTTTGCCGCGGCGCTCAATTCCATTTGGACAATTGACCCGATCAGTCAAAAGGTTATTGCCATTTCCACAGTTTTGCTCTTAACGCTCATTAATATCCGCGGGGTGGGCATCGGCAGCCGTTTGGGTAATGTCTTTATGGTTTTAAAGATGTTGCCGATTCTTTTGATTCTCTTTGCCGGTTTGCTTTTGGGCGAAGAGTCTCCCGACCTCTTCATGTACCCGGGTGAAATGCCCTCTATTTCGACTCTGCTTTCGATGATCGGTTTCGCTGTTATCGCCACGTTGTGGGCCTATGAAGGTTGGACCAACCTCAATAACATTGCAGAAGAAATCAAGAATCCAAAGAGAAACATTCCGCTTGCCTTGATTTTGGCTATCGTTGGCGTGGCGCTTTTGTACGTGCTCTTTAACTACGCCATTTTCCGTGTCGTGCCTTACGGCAAGATTGTTGAAATGGTCAATTCCGGTAACTACTACTTAGGTACCGAAGCCGCCAACATGCTCTTTGGTAGTGCCGGTCTTTACATCGTGGGCGCGGCCATGATTTTGGCCATCTTCAGTTCCTTAAACGGTTGCGTTCTTGCCTTCCCGCGTATGACTTACGCCATGGCTCGTGACGGTGCATTCTTTAAGCCCTTTGCCAAGCTTCACCCAACCTATCGCACGCCGATCAACGCTCAGCTTGCTTCAGCTGTTCTCGCCATTGTCTTGATTCTCTCGAGAACCTTGGGAGAATTGACGAGTTTGGTTGCCTTGTGCGGTATGATTTTCCACGGTATGACTTTCTTTGCCGTGATTGTCTTGCGCCGCAAGTATCCAGATTTGGAACGCCCGTATCGCGTTTGGTTCTATCCGATCCCGATTTTGATCATCTGCGCTGTGATGATCGGTTTGATCATCAACACGATCGGCAACGATCCGATCACAGTTGTTTTAGGTTTCATTGTGCCCCTGCTCGGTTTGGTTATCTATGAAGTAATGTTCCGTAAGCAGCACGACGCTCAAGTGGCCGCTCAAGCTAAGGAAAATGGAGAGTAACACCATGTCGACATTGATTTATAACGCCAATATTTATGTTCAACGAGGCGTATTTGCCCAAGCTCTTTTAGTGGGCGATGACGGCAAGATCGCGGCAGTCGGTACAGAGGAAGAAGTGCGCGCTGCTTGCACGGGCAACGAAAATTTGTACGATGCTCAAGGCCGCACGATTGTTCCGGGTTTTAATGACTCGCACCAACACCTCTTTAACACGGGTATCGCGTTGGCTGCCGTTCGACTTCAAGGTGTTACTTCCATCGCAGAAGTGATTGAACGCGGTCGTCGCTATATTGAAGAAAATCAACCGCAGCCCGGTGAAGTGATTCACGGGATGGGTTGGAATCAGGACTACTTTACAGACGAGCATCGTCTTTTAACTCGTCACGACTTGGATAAGATTTCGACGGATTACCCGATCATTTTCGATCGCGCTTGCGGTCACATTCTGACTTGCAACACCAAGGCGCTTGAAATGGCCGGTGTCACGGTTGACACGGTTCCGAACGCAGGCGGCGCCATTGACCAAGAAAACGGTGAATTGACCGGGGTTGTGCGTGAAAACGCACGCGCTCAAGTCCGCTGCTTAATGAGTGAACGTTCGATTGAAACGAAAAAGCGTTTAATCCGCACGGCCATGAAGCACGCCAATGAAACGGGGGTGACCTCTGTGCAAACGTGTGACGTGCGCATGGGAGACTGGGAGTCGACGCTTGAAGCTTACAACCAAGTGTTGGCTGAAACGCCGACAGTCCGCGTCTATCACCAATTCAGCTTCATGGAGCCCAATGCTTTCCAAGAATTTTTGGATAAAGGCTATCGCACGGGTGTGGGTAACGACTTCAACCGCTTCGGTCCCTTGAAGCTCTTTGTTGACGGCAGCCTCGGCGCCCGTACGGCCTACATGCGTGAACACTATGCTGATGATCCGTCCACTCGTGGTATTGCCACCTTAACGCCTGAAGAAATCGATACGTTGGTCGGCATGGCTGTTAAGAATAATTGTGGCGTGGCTGTGCACGCCATTGGGGACGCGGCGATTGAAAACGTTTTGAACGCCTATGACAAGGTTTGTGAAAATGGTGAAAATCCGTTGCGTTTGGGCATTATTCACGTTCAGATCACGGATCGTCCGTTGCTTGAACGCTTCACAAAGAATGACATCCTAGCTTTGGTTCAGCCGATCTTCCTGCACTACGACACGGCCATTGTGGAAGATCGTGTGGGTAAGGACTTGGCGGCAACAAGCTATGCCTTCAAGACCTTGATGGATTTGGGCGTTCACACGAGCTACGGTACGGATAGCCCCGTAGAAGATATGGATCCGATTGCCAACCTTTACTGTGCGGTGACTCGCAAGAATTTGCGTGGCGAACCTGCCGGCGGTTGGCATCCTGAGGAATGCGTAGATATTTATTCGGCCGTTGATGCCTACACCATTGAAAGCGCCTACGCTTCCTTTGATGAAAAGGTGAAGGGGCGTTTGATGAAGGGGTATCTCGCGGACCTTGTTGTTTTAAGCAACAACATCTTCACCATTAATCCTGACGACATCCTCAAGGTTAAGGTCGATGCCACGATGGTTAACGGTAATTTCGTTTTTCAACGCAACTAATTTAATCCATTAAATAAGAAACGGCTCTGTCAGCAAAAATACGCGACAGAGCCGTTCATTTATCGGTTAAGACAAAAGATCAATTGAGCTGATAAAGAGTCGGTGTCAGGTAAGAAATCTCTTCACGTAAGAATGGTTCATAGAGCTTACCGTCAAAGGCCGGGTAACGAACTTCCTCATCATCGTCTTCGAGCATAAACGTCCCTTCACTCACAAATCGCACTTGCTCATGCTCAAATTTGTGCAGCATTAAAGTGGCTTCGAGACTATCGAGAAGCTCGGCGGGATCATCAAAAAAGACAGGCCACCCCAATCCTTGATAAACCTTTGAATTCTCGCCTTTAAGACTGATGCCAAGACGAAATTCTGCCATCTTTGCCTCTCCGGGCCCCGCCGGTTCGTAAAAAGGAGCGACGGCAATTTGCAGATCTTTAATGGCGTAGCCGTCAGTTTGCTGAAGCTTGGCAAGTGCTTCTCTTAAAGAGAAATGGCGGAAGAGACGGCCGGCTTCCATCATGGAGGCAATGCACGGCAACATGAGACTTGTGTTGTAGTTCTTCGGATCATCGACTTTTTGCAAGTACGTCTGAAGCTCTTCAGAAGGATGCTGCAAAAATTCCATGTGCGTTGCCGGGTAATGCTCATCAAAAATGCGCTTGAGTGCGAAAACAAGATTTTTCTGCATTTTCTGCAAACTGACTTCCGGCACAAAAGTGGTGAGCGGAAGCTTTTTGATGGGGGTGCTGACAATGAAAGGAATTAAACGAATATCAGCAACAAGCTCGGTCATCTCCTCACGGGTCTCTTCAGAAGTGATAAAGCGCGAGATACCGGGTTTACTCGAGGCCACCCATTGTCTGACATGGCTTTGCATTTCAAAAGGCCGTAGGGCAAATGTATCGGTACTGACCATATCGCTATTGATGCGGATTTGATAGTCAGGTGTAAAGAGACCTTTTAAGAAAACCTCGATTTTCTTTAACGCTTCTTGCGGAATTTCTCCGAACGGCAAACCGTAGGCGCTTGAGGCCATAAACGGCATGACCATCAAGGCATGAGTGTATTTGTCATCGGTGATGTTGCACGATAAGCATTCAAAGAAAAATGTCCAGCGCATTAAATCGCTGTATTCGTAATTGTTTTCTTCTAGCTTTTGAATGACCGGTGTTATGAAGTCTGACTCTAATTTGGCGTACGCTGAAGCAGCGGCCAGCTGCAACTTGGTGTAGATCGGATATTTTTGATCAATATCGGTTGCTGCGTCGGCTTTCTTGATGAGTTTTACGAGTTCATCAATTGTCTTATTAAGAAGTTTGCTGTCAGTCACGATACTTTGTTTAGAAAAAGAGGAGGGCGAGCCATTTGGCTTCGCCCTCCGAGTCAGTAATCAGTAATATCAGAGGGTCTTTGTGTGAACCTGAATGAGCGGCGTGTCATCCAAAGGCGGCAAAACCTTTCTGGGGCGTCCCGGATAGATGACAGGTGAGTAATCAACTGGGTGGACCAATTCAGGATTGGTGTGCACAACGGTCAAACCACTCTTAGCCAAGGCTTCATCAAGACCGGCTGTCAAACGCGCCATGGCGTCTTCTGCTGTCGCAACTTCAGCGGTTTCAGAAACAGTTTCTTCAACTGCTAAAGTGGCTTCGGCAACAGGAACCTCCACCGTTACCTCGGTTTTTTGAACGTCTTCAACCTTTTCTTCGAGAGGTTGCTCTTCGGCGCGGGGACGCTGTGCCAACGGTTCGCGTTTTTGATTAGCGATTTGACTTTCAACGTTCACGTGACGCGGTTCAACCGTATTTTCCTTCACTTCGAGGTGAAGCTCAGATTTGTTCAAAGGTTCAGTGCGTACCGGTGCTTCCTCAATATATTCTTCAGGCAACACAATCGGAGCACGATTCATTTCTTCGGCTTCAATTTCAGGCGGAATTCGGTCACGGCGAACCATTAAATCGTCCGTGGTGCGACGGCGGCGACGCGGACGGCGTTCGATATTGCTCGATTCAGCCTGAGGTTGAGCTTCAACAGAAGCTTCCACACGTTCTTCAGAAACCTTCGCTTCAGGAATCGTATCGGTAGCAAAGTTGAAGTCATCGTCATTGGTAACTGTTTGAGGAGCCGGTGCGGTTTCTTCCACAACAGGTTTCGGCAAAGCGACTTTGGTTTCCGGAGCAGGCAACAATTCCGGCGTTTCTTCACTCTTGACGCGGCGGCGCGGACGGCGGCGTGTTTGCGTATCACGAACCGCCTCCTTGTCTTGAGTCTTTACTCTTTCCGTTGTTTCCGGTTTATCAACCGATGCACTCTTGTCTTCATCTTTTTCAACACGGGTGCGTTCTCTGCGTTGACGACGCGACGTAGAGTCCTTCTCGCGACGATCGCGGGGATTGCGGCGAGAGCGACGATCAGAGCGTCCCTTCTTCTCTTCGTCCTTCTTTTCTTCAGCCGGTTTTTGATCGGAACCAAAGAGGAAGTTAATCAAGCGTCGGATAATACTCGGCTCCTGGGCGGCTTGGGCACGCTTGGCCGCTTCTTCGCGGGCGGCCCGTTGTTCGGCCTTCTTATTGATTAAGCGGTCAGCCTCATTGTGTTCAGGAGCTACTTCGGGCATGAAGTTGCGAAGAACCGGTTCTTGGCGTTTGGCCGCCGGCTTTTCTTCCGGTTTCTTCACGCGATAAGGGTCGATCGCCTCCTCATCGGGTTGAATTTCTTCAGCTCGCTTGTAGCTAGCCACTTCATCATCCAAACGCTCATCATCGTAACGGAGACGCTCGATATGGTAGTGCGGCGTTTCGAGGAACTTGTTGGGGATCAAAACAATCGGCAGACGGTGACGTTGTTCAATCTTGGCGATATCACGACGCTTTTCGTTCAAAAGGAAGCTGGCGACATCCACAGGAACTTGAGCGTGGACGGCACCGGTGCCCTCCTTCATGGCCTCTTCTTCAAGAATTCTCAAAATCTGCAATGCGCAGCTCTCGGTGTCACGAATAACACCGACGCCGTTGCAGCGCGGGCAGGTGATGTGATTGCCTTCGGCTAAGGCCGGACGCAGGCGCTGACGGGACAATTCCATCAAACCGAAGCGGCTGATTTTTGCCATTTGAACACGGGCTCGGTCATACTTGAGCGCGTCTTTGAGGCGTTGTTCAACTGCGCGTTGGTTCTTCGGATCGTTCATATCGATAAAGTCGATCACGATCAAACCGCCCAAGTCGCGAAGACGCATTTGGCGAGCTACTTCGTCGGCTGCTTCGCAGTTTGTTCTGAAGGCGGTTTCTTCAATATCAGAGCCTCTGGTTGCGCGTGCAGAGTTCACGTCAACGGCCACCAGGGCTTCCGTGTGGTCAATCACAATAGCGCCGCCGGAGGGCAGGGGGACCGTACGCGAGTAAGCGGTTTCAATTTGATGCTCAATTTGAAAGCGCGAGAAAAGCGGCGTTTCTTCACGGTAGCGCTTGACCCGGCCCACCATGTCAGGCATCACATGGGCCATGAACTGACGGGCTTGATCGTAAATTTCATCGGTATCAACGAGGATTTCACCGATTTCCGGTTGGAAGTAGTCGCGAATAGCGCGAATGACCAGGTTGCTTTCTTCAACGATCAAAAACGGTGCGGGGTTGGCTCGCTTAAGTGCCTCACCCTTGGGACCGACGGATTCCGTCATGTATTTGGTAACAACGCGGTTGCCTTCACGGCTTTGTAATTCGTATTGCGGTTGAGCGGCTTCGCAGATCGCTTCCCAAAGTTTGAGCAGGTAATTAAGGTCCCATTGGAACTCATCAACCGTGCGGCCGATGCCGGCGGTGCGGGCAATGATGCTCATGCCGGCAGGCAACTTCAAACGATCCATCGTTTCGCGCAGTTCTTGGCGTTCTTCGCCTTCAATACGACGGGAAACACCACCTCCGCGAGGATTGTTGGGCATTAAAACCAAATAACGGCCTGCAAGGGAAATAAAGGTAGTTAGTGCCGCTCCCTTGTTACCGCGTTCTTCCTTTTCAACCTGAACGATCAGTTCTTGGCCTTCAACGAGGGCGTCACGGATGGTCGCCGTACGAACATCGACACCGTCTTTGAAATATTGACGGGAAACTTCTTTAAAAGGGAGGAAACCGTGGCGATCTTCACCGTAGTTGACAAAACAAGCTTCAAGGCTCGGCTCAATACGGGTAATGATGCCCTTGTAAATATTTGATTTTCTTTGTTCACGGCCGGCTGTTTCGATATCAATATCGATGAGCTTTTGGCCATCAACAATACCGACGCGCGTCTCTTCAGCGTGCGTGGCGTTAAATAACATGCGTTTCATTGAACACTCCGGGCTGACAACCACTGTCGCAGGTCGTCAAAGTCTGGCGTGCCGTGTCAGAAACAAATCTGTGGCGCAAGCATAGCCGGGAAAAACGTCCGGCCGCTTAATCTTTTCTCAAATAGCCAACACCTCGGTGAATAGTCCTAACCGAGGTGGCGCGAGAAAACAAATTGTTAGCTATGTGTCGCGTCATTAACAAAGCCGCGGTAGGGAGAGCACCGAAACGAACGAATTCAAAATAGTGGTCCTATTTTGCATCTATGAGCTCAATCCCTCACATGAGGTCTAATAAATAAGATCGTCTTCATATTGACAAGTCTGATTCACCGAAAATGTTCAACGGTGATCCCAGTGGGGCTTGTCCAACCACAGATTTCTTCATCACGGCAATTAACAAACGCCTCTGATCAACCGATTGGGTCCGAAAAGAGGACTTAACAAATACCGTTTGCTGCTTTTCGTGTATTAAACACTTAGGCTTCACAGTCTGCAGACAAACTGCAGCTCCGCCACAACAACCTGAAAGGCAGCTCTTTCAGGCACACAAAAAACTTCGTTGGACACACGGTTCAACAAAGAGAAATTTTTAATCAAAACATGGCTAAAATGCACATGTTGATTTTCGATCAAAGTTGATCGCAACAAACTACATTTTTTGTTCCGATTCAACAAGTTCCCCATTATATAGAGTTATGGCAAATTTAGTTGGGAAAACCCCTACATTTATTCCATCATCGCAAGCAAGTGCTAAAGCTGATGCCGTTGTCTGGATTCGCATCGGTGCGGATGCGGATGGACAAAGGCTTGATAATTACTTATTTCGTATAGCTAAAGGCGTCCCCAAGAGCCATCTGTACCGAATTGTACGAGGCGGGGAGGTCCGTGTTAATAAAAAAAGAGCGACGGTTGATACCCGTTTGCAGTTGGGCGATGAGTTGAGAGTGCCGCCTATTCGTGTATCGACGATCGCGAAAAAAGAATCAGCCCGTCCGATTGACGATATTGAATTGCCGATTTTGTACGAAGATGAGCACATTTTAGTGGTAGATAAGCCTGCGGGATTAGCTGCTCACGGTGGCTCAGGCGTTAGTTTCGGTTTGATTGAACGGCTGCGAGCCGCCCGCCCTAACCAACCTTACTTGGAACTTGTGCACCGGCTCGACCGTGACACAAGCGGCGTGATGATGTTGGCTAAAAGCAGAAAGGCTTTGGTCAGACTTCACGAGATGATCCGAAACGGTGAATTACATAAATCGTATAAAACCCTTGTTTTGGGTGACTGGGTCAATGACCGTCAGCACATTAAAGCCCCGCTTTATAAATTTGTAACGTCATCCGGTGAACGGCGTGTCTGTGTGGACGAAGAAAAGGGGTTGCCAAGTCATAGTATTTTTCAGCTCATTGAGCGTTTCGGGGCAGTTTCTTATCTCAATGTTGATTTGAAAACTGGACGCACTCACCAAATTCGAGTCCATGCTCAATGGGCGGGTCACCCTTTGGTCGGTGATGATAAATACGGTGATTTTGAAGAAAATAAGAAAATCGCTAAAGGTAGTCTCGGCACTCCCTTTAAGCGAATGTTTCTGCACGCTTATCGCTTAGAATTCAAGCACCCGATTTCCGGACAGTCAATGTCTGTGACCGCTCAATTGCCTAAAGATTGTGCAGAGTTAATTACTGCTTTGAAGCAGAGAAAGGAACAATAACGATGTTGGTACCCAAATTTGATCTGTTTGTTTTTGATTGGGACGGTACGGTCATGGATACAACCGAACCGATCGCCGCGGGTATTTGCCATGCTTTTGTCGCCTTGGGTTATAAAGATCCCGGCATGCAGATCGCCAGAAGTGTGATTGGACTGGATTGGAGAAGTGCGATTTTAACCATTGAGCCTGAATTCCGTTTTGATCACTACGATCAGTTCGAACAAGCTTACCGTGAGTACTATCTCGTTAAAGAAAAGGAAATCGGAATTTTCCCCGGACTTGAGGATCTGATGCGAAAGATGAAAGCCGCCGGTTTGCGTCTTGCTGTTGCGACAGGAAAGAGCCGTCGGGGGTTGGATCGGGTTTTTGCTCAAACCGGGGTGGGTGATATTTTTGAAGCAACCGTCACGGCTGATGAAAGTGCAGGCAAACCCAATCCACTGATGCTACAGATGTTGGCCGAAGAAACCGGAGTGGACATTCATCAAATGGTGATGATCGGGGACACCGAGCATGATCTGTGGTTAGCAAAAAATGCCGGTTGCGCGGCTGTAGCTGTCAGTTACGGAGCATTCCCCAAGAATGAATTGGTGAAGTGGAAGGTGCCTGTTGTGGATGATGTGCCCCAGTTAGCAAGCGCTCTAGGTGTTGACGAGTTGCTTTAATTTTCTAGTCGAAGTTTTAATGAAGGATATGGGCGGGAAAACCGCCCATGTCTTTTTAAGCTTGACGCCAAAAGCTGCCTTGCTTTTTACGTGCGAAATGCTTGAAGTCTTTCTTCACCTTCCGTTCATTGTTTTTTCGGCTTTTAACAGCCAGGATGGCGAAAATAGTTGGCAATTTCGGTAAATCAATATTCTCTTCAGACCACTCTAAGGCTGTTTTGGTTCTGATGAATTCAGCTTCCCCCGTGACATCGCAGGCAATCGTAATTTTTGTATCGGCTTGAAGTGTTTGACAGAGAAACTCTAAAAAAGCCTGATTGCGGTAGGGTGTTTCAATAAAAATTTGAGTTTCACCCTTGGCACTTTGATGTTCGGCATCGCGCAATGCCTGAGTTCTGCTCGGTTCCTTAATCGGAAGGTAGCCCAAAAAGCGGAAATGCTGACCGTCTAAACCGCTTGCCATTAAAGCGAGCAAAATAGAACTGGGGCCCACCAGAGGCTTAACCTTTAGTCCCTTTTCTTGAGCGCGGGCGACGATCGTTGCGCCTGGGTCCGCTACACCGGGGCAGCCTGATTCGCTGACAATTGCAATGTCATGGCCTTCCAAAAGCGGGGTAAGCCACTCATCAATTTTTTCACTCTGCGGTTCATGACCGATTTCCTCTATGTGAAGTTCGGCAATTGGTTGAGGATGGGAGGCGGCTTTTAAATAAGCGCGGGCGCTTTTGGCATTTTCAGCTAGAAAAAACTGAGTTCTTCGCAATACCTCAAGCGTGTAGGCAGGGATTGTTTCCTCTACCGGACGTTCGGCTATTCGATTGGGTAATAAATACAGCGTTGCAGTCATACTTAATTAGGCCTCACCAATTCCTTCAATAATTTCCAGGCCTGCTTTAGCTAAAAGGTTTACGGTTTCAATAAGAGGCAGACCGATGAGCGCAGTAGGATCGGTTGAGCGGACTTCCTTCATTAAGGCGATACCCAACTTCTCGATCTTGGCAGAGCCAGCACAATTGAAAGGTTGTTCGCGATCGAGATAATTTTCAATAGTTTTGACGGAAAGTTTTTTCATCGTAACAATAGTCGGAACCATTGTTTCAAAGATTTCGCCTTTTTCACCAATGATGCAAAGGGCTGTCAGAAAATAAACTGTATGTCCTTGCATGCTGGAAAGCTGTTCAATCGCTCGTTCGCGAGTGTGGGGTTTGCCCAAAATTCTTTCTCCCAGAACGGCAACTTGATCGCTGCCGATCACAATTGCTTCGCCCACCATGGATTTGACTTTAAGGGCTTTTTCGCGAGCCAGTCTGACACAAAGGGCTTCAGGTGTTTCACCTTCGTGGCGGCTTTCATCAATATCGGCAGAAACACATTCAAACGGAACACCCAAACGTTCCAATAACTCTTTTCGATAGGGGGAACTTGACCCCAGAACCAATTTCTTCTGTAACATACGCTTCGTAACCTTTTTGGGAGTAAAGGATGTCGAAAAGCAATCAAAACTTTTCCACTGTCGACATTTTTTCAGTGGCAACAAATCGTCAGAAGATTAACACAACGGTGAACATTTCGGAGATGCCCGAACTCGCCAGCCTAATTATTAATAGTGAAACAGTAAAACCCTTTGCAATTGAAATTGAAGGAACGGAAGGCGTCCGCGGTTTGCCGGCGGCCATACTGACTATCGAGGGAAAAGTGCAAATGCGCTGTACCCGCTGCACTCAACCGATAGATATTGACATTGAGCGTGAAGTGCCGTTTCTTTTTGTTAAAAGCGAAGCAGAAGCCAATCGCATTCCTGTTGAAGAAGATGAGGAGTGGGAAGTGGTTGTCGGTTCAGAACATATGGATGTGGCGGCTTGGGTTCAGGAAGAAATCATTCTGTCACTGCCTAATTTCCCCCGTCATGATGATTGTGAAGCTCCGCTTAAACATAGCGACATAGCTTCCGAAGACGAAGAAGTGATCGAAAGACCGAAACCTTTTGCTAACTTGCGAGACTTATTGAAGAAAAACTGATATAATCGCAAAACTTTTTTCCAAGCTTTAGGTAATGGCATTGGCAAGATGCGCATATCTAGGGTATAATCGCGTGTTTTCTTAAAGTGGGGTATTGCTATGGCAGTCCAACAAAATAAAAAATCGACCAACAAGCGCGGCAATCACCGTGCTCATGACTTCTTGACGAACCCGGCTACGGCTGTTGAACCGAAGACCGGTGAAGTTCACCTCCGTCACCACATCAGCCCGAACGGCTTCTATCGTGGTAAGAAGGTGATCGACGTTAAGGGTGAATAATTCACTGGATTGAGAAAAGCGCCCTGAAGCTAATCTCGACTTTAGCCTTCGCCGGCAACGCCGAAAACCCCACAGCCAATGTGCAAAACGTTGCGGTGGGAGACAAAACGGGAAAGCTTCATCAGTGATTTTCAATCGTCGATTAAAAAAAGGGGAATCCGAAATTTGGGTTCCCTTTTTTCATTCTGTATGTTTAAAATGCCCGCATGTCGACAAATCCTTCAATTACAACCTACGAGATTTTTCTTCATTTTCGATCCTTGCCGAGACAGGCAAGGCAATTTCTAGCACCTTCCGTAACCGGTTGCCGTTTGCATTAGATACATCTTTTCAAGGTTATTTTGTTTGTGTTCCTTGTGAGGTGTAAAGATGTCTGAAAAAACATTTGCTAGTGCAATTTTTATGGTGATTTTCTTGGCTGCATTGACCGCATTCGGTCCGTTTGTTACTGATTTTTATTTGCCGGCGATGCCCGCTCAAGCCAAAGACCTTAACGCTTCGGCGGCTTTGACCCAAGCCGGTCTATCAGCCTCTATGTGGGGGCTTGCAATCGGTCAACTTATTGTGGGGGCCATTATCGGATCGTAAAGGCAGAAAAGTGCCTCTTTTATGTTCATTGGCCGTTTTTTGTGTGGCAACCGTTGCTTGTGTCTTTTCTCCGACAATGGAATTTTTTGTGGGTGCGCGTTTTGTACAGGGACTGGGCGGTGCAGGCGGTATAGTTTTAGCCAAGTCAATTGCCACCGATCTATATAGCGGCCGGGATTTAGCTAAGTTTTTGTCCATTATCGGAGCTGTTCAGGGATTGGCGCCGGTGTTGGCACCGATTTGTGGAGCGCTTGTCAATGAATACCTCAATTGGCGTGATATTTTTGTGGTTTTGTTGGCTATTGGTGTAGTGCTCTTGATCTCTACTTTATTTTTTAAGGAAACTCTTAAGAGTTATCGTCCCAATACGGCTAAGTTTCCCTTTTTCAGTCTTTTTGCCTTATTAAAAAATGACAAAACCTTTGCCTTGCTTCTCGTTCAGCAGTGTGCGGGTTTTGGTTTGTTATTTGCCTATATCTCAGCCAGTCCCTTTATTTATCAAGAACTTTTCGGTTTGACACCTTTGACCTATTCGGTTGTATTCGGTTGCAACGCGATTGTTATCACCATTGGAACCTTTGTTTGTCAGCGGTTTAAATCGGCTCTGTTTTCTCTGAAAATCGGCTCCATTGGAATGCTGTTGGGAGCGAGTCTAATTGCAGCCTCGCTGTATTGGCAAGCGTCCGTTTGGTTTCTTGAGGCCGCAGTCGCGTTTTCTCTGTTGAATTTAGGCCTTACCATTCCATCCGGAACTTCTTTGGCCCTTGATCGCCAGCGCGAGCGTGCGGGTAGCGCAGCAGCGCTTCTCGGCGCTTTGGGTTTTGTCGCCGGCGGTATCGTTGCCCCGCTATCGGGTTTGGGGACGGGCGGAGCCGGCTTTGCCGCTGTCACCCTAATTTCAACAGCGATCGGTATAGTCGCTGCGTTTTGTGCGGCTCAAAAGCTTTGCCTTGAAGAGCGATCAGTAGTGAGCAAGTAGTGTCTGATTTAGTCCAAAAACGCCAGGACTTTTTCTAAGAAAACTGACGGACACTCTTCTTCGGGACTGTGTCCGCAGTCTAATGCTTCACCGCTTACCGTTACCGCTTTTTCTTTCCAAGTACCAACCACATCATAGAGTTTGCCGACTGTGCCACGAGCACCCCACAACAGGTAGAGAGGGCACTGGATTTTTTTCTCAGCATCCTCTTTATCGTCATCGAGATCAATGGTGGCGGCTGCGCGGTAATCCTCGCAAATCGCGTGGATGGTTCTGGGATCTTTGTAGCAGCGAAGATATTCGTCAAAGGCTTTGTCTTCGACACAACCCTTAATTTTGATTTGGCCGTCAATGTGATGATGAAGGAAATAGTCGGGATCAAAACCGATCAGTTTTTCAGGAAATGGTTCCGGTTGGATGAGAAAAAACCACCAGAAGTACTTTGTAGCGAATTCCTTATTGGTTAGGGCGTACATGGTCGCTGTCGGAGCGATATCGACAAAAACCGCCTTCGTAACGCTTTCCGGATAATCAAGAGCCAAACGATGTCCCACCCGAGCACCACGATCATGGCCGACGAAAGCAAAGGTTGGCCTATTTAATAGTTTCATTAAAGAGATGAGGTCTTTAGCCATCTCTTTTTTGCTGTATGGGCGGTGATCCGGTGTGCTCTCAGGCTTATCCGTGTCACCGTATCCGCGCAGATCGGGGAGGACAACCGTGTACTTTTGAGCCAGAAGCGGCGCAACTTTTCGCCAGATAATATGAGTGTGAGGATGACCGTGCACAAGCATGAGAGCAGGACCTTTGCCACCGATAGCAAAGCGCATCTTGATTTCTGTCTCTAGCCTTGCATCCATCAGTGTGAAGCCTTCAATGAATTCGGAACGGCCAATATTGACTAAAGAACTTTCGGTTTCCATTTTTCCCTCCTCGGGAAAATAAATTGTTTTCTCTTAGCGCATCAACTCTTTTTTAATATTTTCTGCTTTCTCGCTGTATTCATCGGTCTTTTCACCAATATACGACTTGGCGGCTTCGTAGTGATCCATTAGTGTGTTGCCGGCTTCTTTCACCTGTTTTTCAACATCATCGTATCCAGCGGTAATACAGCTTTGAGCGAGCGCCTGAGCCTTTTCAAGCCCTTCTTTTTGAGCCACTTCATTGATGTGACTGACCGTGCAAGTGACATCTGTAATGTCCATATCGTTGCTCGCAATCGACAATTGACTGACTAATGCGAAAGGAATGACTAGCAATAAGTGGTGTAGACGCATGGGGTAGGCCTTTCAGATTTAACTCTTGACGATCGAAGATTAACATGAGTGTGTTTCAAACTCTGTCAAATTTTGTTTCAAATCTTGATTTTTGCCCTTTATAAACGGGTGGGTATTGGCTTTACAATTAGAGCAATTTTTTTGAGAAAGGCTTTTGTTCATGCCTCAGATTTATTCGAAAATCATTGGGACGGGTTCGGCTTTGCCGGAGCGTTCTACCTCCAATCAGGCCCTGGCCGATGAATTGGCTCTGCGCAATATCGAAACGAGTGATGAGTGGATTCGCACTCGTACCGGAATTGAGAAGCGCTATTTGGCTGAAAGGGGATTGACAACCACGCAGTTAGCTGAACGCGCGGCTAAATCCGCTCTTTGGGATGCAGGTGTTGATCCTTCTGAAATCGATTTGATTATCGTTGCAACGACGACACCTGATATGGTGTTTCCGAGCACCGCTTGTCAATTGCAAAAACTCTTGGGCTGCGCCAAAGGAGCGGCCTTTGACTTGCAGGCCGTCTGTGCCGGTTTTGTCTATGCATTAACCAACGCGGATGCGCTTATCCGCACCGGTGTTTATAAAAAGGCGATTGTGGTTGGTGTTGACATCATGAGCCGTATTGTGGACTGGGATGATCGCTCGACTTGTGTGCTCTTTGGTGACGGGGCCGGTGCCGTTGTGTTGGAAGCATCCGATGAACCGGGGATTCTTGCTGCAAGGCTTAGCGCGGACGGCACGCTTGATGAAAAGGTGTTGGGCTGCAACGCTTTTGTTAACGGCGGCGAAATTCATGGTGATCCCTTTGTCCGCATGGACGGTCAGCAGGTGTTCCGTATGGCCGTGGGCTCCATGAGTGAGAGCGCTCAGGCAGTTTTAAAAGATGCCGGTCTTACCGTTGACGATATCAGCCGATATGTTCCGCATCAGGCGAATTTGCGCATCATGCAAAAGGTAGCCCAAAAGATTGGCATATCGGAAGACAAAATGGTCGTGACGGTTAATCGCCACGGCAATACCTCGGCGGCCTCCGTTCCGTTGGCATTGGATAACGCCGCGCGTCATAATGAGATTCAAAAAGGTGATGTGGTTTTAATGCAAGCTGTCGGTGCAGGCATGGCTTGGGGCAGCGTTTTAGTCAAATGGACTAAGGAGAATATTTCATGAAATTAGCTTTTGTATTCCCGGGTCAAGGCAGTCAGACTGTCGGCATGTTGGATAGTTTCGCAGATAACGCTGTTGTGCAGGCTGCTTTAAAGACTGCTAACGATGCATTGGGAGAGAATTTAGCCGAAATGATTCACAGTGGTCCGGCTGAAAGCTTGAATATGACGGTCAACACTCAGCCTGCCATGCTCACCTCAAGCGTTGCCCTTTATCAAGCTTGGCTTGCTTTGGGCGGTAAAAAGCCTGAAGTGATGGCTGGCCACAGTTTGGGTGAATATTCCGCATTGACCGCTGCCGGCGTATTTGATTTAGCTGACGCGGTGCGTCTTGTTCGCTTCCGCGCCAAGGCCATGCAGGAAGCTGTTCCTGTTGGTCAGGGGGGAATGGCAGCCATTATCGGTTTAAGTGATGAAGTGGTGGCCCAAGTCTGCCAAGAAGCTTCAGCTCAAGGTGTGGTTGAAGCGGTTAATTTCAACTCACCCGGTCAAGTGGTGATTGCGGGTGAAAAGGCTGCGGTTGAAAAGGCTTGTGAATTGGCTAAGGCTCAAGGCGCTAAGCGCGCACTTCTTTTGCCTGTCTCGGCACCTTTCCATTCTTCGTTGATGAAGCCCGCCAGTGTCGCGCTTCGCGCCAAGCTTGAAGAAACTCCGATGAGTGCTCCCGAAATTGACGTTGTCGCCAACGTTGACGTGAAGGTTCACAAGGATAAGGAAGCGATCATTGAAGCGTTGGCATCTCAAGCTGCCGGTGCCGTTCAATGGGTAAAGACTATTCAAGCTTTTAAGGAAATGGGTGTCACGCATATCGTTGAATGCGGTCCGGGCCGTGTCTTAGCCGGACTTATTAAACGTATTGACAGCTCCATTGTTGTCAAAAATATTAATTCTCAAGACTCGCTTGTGGCTGTGCTTGAAGAAATTAACTCTGCAGAATAACTTAAGCAATAGGATATAAAAAATGACGAATGTGTTTACTGCTGACGCATTGAAAGATCAAGTGGTATTTGTGACCGGTGCTTCGCGCGGAATCGGGGCGGGGATTTTGGATGCTTGCCTGGCGGCCGGCGCAACGGTTATCGGCACAGCCACGAGCGAATCCGGCGCAGCCCGCATTACCGAAAAGATTTCTCAGGCTGGCGGCAAGGGTGAAGGCGTTGTTCTCAATGTCACCGATGCCGAACAAAGCGAAAAAGTATTGGCTGATGTAGCGGCTAAGTACGGTGCCGTGACGGTGTTGGTAAATAATGCCGGCATCACGCGTGATGGTTTGGCCATGCGTATGAAGGATGAACAATGGCAAGAGGTGATTGACACGAACCTGACGCCTGCCTTCCGTTTAAGCCGTATTGTCATGCGCGGCATGATGAAAGCTCGCAGTGGTCGCATCATCAATATCGTGAGTGTTGTGGGTTCCATGGGTAACGCGGGCCAAGCCAATTACGCGGCTGCCAAGGCCGGGGTTGCCGGTTTGACACGCGCTTTGGCTCGTGAATTGGCCTCACGCAATATCACGGTCAATGCTGTGGCTCCCGGCTTTATTGAAACAGACATGACCCGCGCGTTGCCTGAAGATCACCGCCAAGCCCTTTTGGCTCAAATTCCGCTTGCGCGCTTGGGTCAAACGGATGATATCGCCAATGCGGTGCTTTTCTTGGCTTCGCCTGCCGCTTCCTACATTACCGGTGTGACGCTTCACGTCAACGGTGGCATGTATATGGTATAGTCCGAAAGGATGAGGGTTTTCACCCTCATCTTTTTTATTTGCTCTGATAAAATACTAAGAAGTTAATTTTTCGGCGCACCTAGTGGCTGCGTCGGTTTGAATTGTCATCAAGGAGACTTATCAAATGAACGACATCGAACAACGTGTCAAGAAGGTTATCGCCGAACAATTGAGCATTAATGAAGCAGACATCAAGAATGAATCTGCTTTCATCGAAGACCTCGGCGCTGATTCTTTGGATACGGTCGAATTGGTTATGGCTTTGGAAGACGCTTTCAAGATTGAAATCCCGGACGATCAACAAGAAAAGTTGCGTACGGTTCAACAAGCGATTGACTACATCCAAGCCAACGCTAAGTAATATTTGCCATCTCTAAGATGGATGCCCCGCCTTAAACACCAAGTAATTGGTTAAGTTTGGGCGGGGTTTTGTTAATGAATTGAATATTTAAGGGAGAATGTCCATGCGTCGTGTAGTTGTAACCGGGCTTGGCATGGTTTGTCCGATCGGCAATGATGTAAAGACAAGTTGGGAAAATGCTTTGGCGGGGAAAAACGGTATTGGTCCGATTACCCGTTTTGATGCGAGCGGCATGGGCTGCCAAATCGCCGGTGAAGTCAAGGACTTCAATGTTGAAGAGTATTTGCCTGCTAAAGAAGCCCGTCGTTATGACCGCTATGTGCATTATGGCGTTGCCGCAGGCACGCAAGCTATTCGTGACGCAGGTCTTGATTTAGAAAAAGAAGATCTCACGCGTATCGGCTGCTCTATCGGTTCCGGTATCGGCGGTTTAGGCATGATTTGCGACAACTACCTCGCTCTTCATGAACGCGGTGCCCGTCGTGTTTCTCCCTTCATGATTCCCGGCACAATCATCAACATGATTTCCGGTCAATTGTCAATCATGTTTGGCTTAAAAGGTCCGAATATCGCTCATGTGACGGCTTGCACAACCGGTCTTCATGGAATTGGTGAAGCCAGCTGGATCATTCGCCGCGGTGATGCCGATGTGATGGTGGCCGGTGGCGCCGATGCGAGCATCTGCCCGGTCGGCGTGGCTGGCTTTGACAATATGCACGCTTTGAGCCGCCGCAACGATGACCCGGCTCACGCTTCTCGTCCCTTTGATAAAGACCGTGATGGTTTCGTGATGGGTGAAGGCGCCGGTGTTGTGGTGATCGAAGAACTTGAACACGCCTTGGCTCGTGGCGCTCACATCTACGCTGAAATTGTGGGCTACGGTTTGACGAGTGATGCCGGTCACATTACAACGCCGAACACGGACGGTCCGAGACGCTGCATGGAAATGGCTCTGGCTCGCGCCGGCATCAAACCGGAAGACATTGATTACTTGAACGCTCACGGAACATCAACGAGCGTTGGTGATATCAATGAAACCAAGGCAATCAAAGAAGCTTTTGGTGAAGCCGCTAAGAAGCTTGTGGTCAACTCCACGAAGTCCATGACCGGTCACTTGTTGGGTGGTGCCGGCGGCATTGAATCCGTCTTCACGATCTTGGCTGTGAAGAATCAAGTCTCGCCCCCGACGATTAATATCGTTGAACAAGACCCGGAATGCGATTTGGACTACTGCGCCAACGCTGCTCGTCCGATGAAGATTCGTTACGCTATGAAGAATTCCTTTGGTTTCGGCGGCACGAACGGCACGTTGATCTTCAAGCATTGGGAAGAATAATTTCTAGCTTGTGATTAATATATGGCCCGAAGAATCTGAATTAGGCTCTTCGGGCTTTGTTCTTTCTGTTTAGGAGTAATGATGGATATTCAAAAAGACAATCAGATGTATATGCAGGTGGCCATGCTTGCTGCGCAAAGAAGCTATGCTAAGCGGCTTAAGGTCGGTTGTGTGATTGTGAAAAACAATTCCATCATCTCAATCGGTTGGAACGGTATGCCGACGGGTTATGACAATTGTTGCGAGATGGAAGTGGATGGTAAATTAGTAACGCGCCCCGAAGTGCAACATGCTGAACTCAATGCCATTGCGAAGTTAGCCTATAACGGCTACTGCAGCAAGGACGCGGCGATTTTTATTACGCACAGTCCCTGCATTCACTGTTCATTGTTAATTCAAAAATGTGGCATCTCGCATGTTTATTATCACGAGATGTATCGAGATGATGCCGGTATTAAATTTTTAAAGAGTGCGGGAATTGTTGTAGAACAGCTTTAGTTGAAGATAATTGTTGTTGCATTGAGCCCACGTTTTGTGGGCTTTTTTATTGTCATTAGAAAACCCCCAGCTAGGCTGGGGAGTTCAAAAAAGCTTAAAGCTTTGCGTAATTGTCCTCAATAAAAAAACTCCTCTCAATTTGATAGAACAAGTATGCGGTCTGTCAAACGCAACTAGTTAAACAATTGAGAGGAGTTATCACATGAGTAGTGATCTCAAAAGCTTAGCGCACACTAAATGGAATTGTAAATATCACATAGTGTTTGCGCCGAAGTATCGTCGTAAGGTCTTTTACGGAGAGAAAAGACGAGCGATAGGAGAAATTCTAAGGAAATTGTGTGAATGGAAAGGAATCAACATTGTCGAAGCGGAGTGTTGTCCGGATCACATTCATATGTTGCTGGAAATTCCGCCGAAAATGTCAGTGGCAGCGGTGATAGGGTATTTGAAAGGCAAAAGCAGTTTAATGATCGACGACCAGTTTGGGAATCTGAAATTCAAATATCGGAACAGGCAATTCTGGTGCCGAGGGTACTACGTTGATACGACGGGAAAAAATACACAGAAGATAGCAACCTATATAAGGCAACAGCTAGAAGAAGATAAATTGGGAGACCAGCTGAGTCTGTCGTATGAGGAGACCCGTTTACGGGTGGCAGGTAATGGAATGCGAGTGACAGACCGATATGCGCCTAGTTGGGCGCGGCTGGTACCAAAGCCTTTCAGGCGCATATGAAGAACCACCGGCTATGCCGGTGGGTTACTTTTTAACTGCTGAAAAATAGCCTATTTTTCAATGCACAATCGATTATGAAGTTCATGCAATGACGGGTTAATTTTGGGGCTGCATATGTATATTGTGTCCTTTGAAATTAACGACATTGAGAACGGAAATTGTCGAGTATCTATTCGAAAAGAGACCGAAGTCAAACATGAGAAAGGTTAAACTCTCAGTAGAGTTTTGGATCGCAAGCAATTGGTTTTTAAAAATTGAAAACGAGGCACCTATCAATATGCACCTGTGAATGATCAGTTTTTCCGCCTCCTCAGGACTTCTGTATTAAAGTGGCCCACGGTAATTCCAGAGAAAAACTGATCGTTGATTTTGGAAGCTCTTATTTTATTGATAAAACATTGACAAATTAAGGTTTGGGTCAGTTTTTGAATCAAAATGGATTCTTTCCAAGCACCGTTAGCTACTACATTCTCAAAGACTAAAGCAATGCTCTTGCTTAAGATGGGTACGAGAGCTGCTTTGAGAGGGTTGCTGACCACAAGGTACTCATGCATTCGTCCCGCATTAGCGATACATTCCAAAATTTAGGAAAATAATCGGTGCAACACCGTTTCTTTGAGGCTGATATTGCCTATCTCGTGTCACTGACACTGGGGGGGGAAGCTATATTTTAATTGACAACACTGGTCTGCCCAATAACATGAGGCTTCCGATTACTACTATCAGCAATCAAAACGGTGAAATCAATAATGAAGTCTGCTTGATTGATGTAGTTCAGTGCGGTACGGGGATACTAATCTACGCACGTTGTGTTCCAGGTAATGTGATCGATGTTTGCACTTTGCTCAGGATCATCGCATAACTGAAGACCATGAGTGTTGACCAAGTTTTTACTTTTGGATGCTGGTACTTGAGCATGGAGTCAACCCTCAAAAAAGTGACATTCTTGGTCCGTGGATTATGGGTACGATTACCGGTTCTGGTGATGCTGCCACAATGGCCTTTAATGAAGCTGTGATGCCGCACGCTCCTGAATTCGGTATGGCCTTCTTAACCGGAGCCTTGGGCCGTACGATGAGACCTATTGCTAGTGCCATGGTTGTTGTCGCCGGTATCGCTATGGCTAACCCGATGGACGTCGTCAAACGCACAGCTCCGGGTTGCACGATTGCTGTCTTAGTATTGGCTTTGTTCATGGTCTAGTTAAAAGACTAAACTTCACAAAGTAAAAAAAGGGGAGCGTTACGAAAGTCCTGTTATTAGAGGGACTGGGTAGCCCTTCCCCTTAAATTTAATTACGAAACACTCAATTTATGGAAAAAATACGTCGGGGAACTGCACTAACTTTCAGTTCTGTCGAATATCTTCTTACGCCAAGATCCGCAACCTGGATTGTCGAAAACGGTTTTAAAGATCACTAATGTTTGTTTGCTCAAAAAATCAACAGTGGAACTAAACGGTGAGAGCGGCTTGTGCTCAAGTGAGATGATTGATAATTGTGAAAAGCGCATGCTCCTGTCATGACAGATAAAAGAAAAGGTACCAGCGTTTAAGTTAATGCCGGTACCTTTTAGAGATCATAGCCTCAATTGTCTAAAACAGATGGAGTCTGGTCAGACAGTGTTTTAGGCTATTAAGAAGCGTGAGTTTTCTGGGCGTGCGGTTTATAAAGGAGGAAATAGAACGGCACGGCCACAACGAGCGCTCCTAAACCAAGGGCGAGCTGTTGTAACGAAGCTTGCGTACAGAAAACAATGCTGATGAGGATAGCCAGAATCGGAATGGCGTTTCCGAATGGTACCTTAAAGGAGCGTGGCGCATCCTTCATCGTTTTACGAAACACCATCACTGCCAGACATGTTGGAATGTATTGTGCGAACCGAGCTACGACGCTGATGGCAGCAAGGGTTGTAAATGTTCCAGTCATGTTAATTGCCATTGCAATAAGGGCAGAGATCAGGATACACCAGTGAGGCGCCCCAAATCGGTTATGACGCGTCATAAAGGAGGGCAGCATGTGTTTTTCAGCCAAGGCCAGACCGCTTCTGGGCGTGATAAACGACGAGGCGATGCAGATGCCGCCGATTGAGATGAGGGTTCCGGCTGCAATCACATAGCCGCCGATTGGACCGCAAATCTTCGCAAATGCGTCCTGAACCGGAACAGTGGTTTCTGTAAGAGACGAGCCCATCACGCCAATACAGATGGCAAGCAGTAAGAAATAAACCACCGAGCAGAAAATAAGTGTGATGATGGTTGCCACTGGTAAGTCACGTTTAGGATCTTTCATGTCGCCTGCAACCACACAAATGCCTTCAAAACCCGTAAAGGCGTAAAAGAGCAAAATGGCGGCGCTGCTAAAAGTTTCCATTGAGTAGGTGGTCGTTACGGGTGTGACGAAATTGTCGAAATCGACAAAGAAAATACCGACTGCTATGAAAAGGACAAGTGGAATGACTTTACCGATCGTGACTGCATTCTGAATGACTTTAAATAGTTGTACGCCGCACAGATTCAGTATCGACAGTATTGCAATCACTCCCATGGAAATCACGTTTTTCATAAAAACGGTGTTCCATTCGGGGAACATGCCGAGTAAGGCGGTTGCAAAACCTACGCTCATCGTCGCAAAAGCAATGATGCGAGTAAACCAGGTGATAAAGCCCACTTCATAGCCCACGAAGTCACCGAAAGCTTCTTTGGCAAAGATGTATGGACCGCCGGTATCTTTGAATAAAGAGCTTGCCTCGGCAAAACAAAGCGCGATGCAAAGTGCAAGCACCATATCAAAGATCAAAACGATCATACTCCAGGGACCGAAGAGGTCCATGGCCCGGTTAGGGAGCAAAAAGACGCCGGAGCCGATGATGCCGTTCACACCGAGAAAAATGATGCTCCAGAGTCCGAGTTTATTTTTGTTTTCTGCTGTACTCATGATGAAATCTTTCTTGGCAGATTAGCGAACATTTTCTTTAACACGAGCGAGGAAATCACTGAAGATGCGCTTCATTTCTTCGTGATCAGGCCACATGTTTTCCGGATGCCACTGCACTGCAACAATAGAGGCACCTTCTGTGCCTTCAATGCCTTCAATGACGCCGTCTTGTGCAACGGCTGTAACCTTCAGTCCCTTGCCCAAATCCTTGACAGCCTGATGGTGACGAGAATTGACTTGAGCCGTTTCACCGAGTGTCTGATACAGGGAAGAGCCTTCGGTCAAGCGCACTTCGTGCACGGGATAGCTGCCGAGAGCCAATTGAGAGTGCTGAATGTAAGCTTCTTTGCACTGAGTGGTCAAATCCTGCCAAACGGTTCCGCCGAAAGCGATATTGATGACTTGGCAGCCGCGGCAGATGCCGAGCATCGGTTTGCCAGCAGCGTGGGCAGCTTTAGCAATGCCGAGTTCGAAAACATCGCGCTTGTAGTTTGTGCGTCCCAGTGCACGGACAGGCTGCTGACCGAAAAATCTCGGGTCCACATCAGGTCCGCCGGGAATGATCAAACCGTCAAAGAGATCGACGAAGTCTTCCGGCGCTGCGTTTTTAACGTCAGCAAGAAGGATGGGAATGGCACCCAATTCGTCAATCACTTCCACCAGCTGGCGCGGTGCAAAAGGTGCGAGTTTGAGGTTGGTGACGTGGGAGATTTCCGGCATCGTATCAGCCGTGATGGCAATGCGCATCTTTTTCATCTGTATTTTCTTTCTATGATATGTCCCCGACTGTATTTGTTGGTTTAGGGACGGTCGAACAGTTTATCAGTACCTATTGGGGCGGAAAATAAGGAAAAAACTCTATTTATTGAGAAAAAATGATAGTGTGGAACCCGTTACATGCCTTGTTTTCTTAATTGATAATCTGTAATGGTTTCTGTGGCAGGCTTAAGGAAGACAAACGGGATCAATACTGCGTCTGTATAAATCCCTCTTCTTTTAAAAGTTGTTTGATACCTGTATATCGGCGATTACATCAAAAGCTTTTGCTCAATGGCAGAAGTGCAACTGGCAGAGCATCAAACATTTAGATTTTTACACCAATATGAAATCTTCAATTGAATCTTGACAAGGGGGGGGTTGAGCTAGTGTAGGAAGAAATGCGCTGAAGGCTGCGCATTACACTTTCCAAAAGGAAAATATTATGAAAAAAACAATGCTGGCAGCAAGTTTAACGGCTGCTTTATGCTTAATGATCTCTAACTCTTACGCTCGAGAAATTTCTCTTTCTACATCAACTGAATTGACTGATATTATGAAAGGGGATTTAATCGATGATAAAGGTTCGACTGCTTATAACGCTTCAGGAAATGAAAGTATCAGTGGAATAAATGACAACGTCGATTTGAGTATTACCGGTGGCTGGTATCGTGGATTTTCAGCTATTAATTCAAACTCATGGAATATTTCAAACTTAAATAATTTCACAATTGATTTTAATAATCCTGAATTAGTAGGAGATTCGGTAGGGCTTTATGCGGGAAATGGCGGTAGCATTACTCTGAAAAATATTAATAATGTTTATATTACTGGATCTCAAGACAAACAAAACTCAGGGACAGATCCCATTCCTATCCATGCAAACAATGGCTCAGTTACTATGACTGAGGTCGGAAATGTCACTATCAAGGCCCTCCATTATGGTAATGGCATTATGGTTCAGGGAAATAATGGTAGTGTTAATATCGATGCCGAAGGTGATATCTCAATTGAAAGTGATCCAGCTGCAATTTTGGTAGGTTTGATTGCTAATACATCTGAAACGAGTGCCTCGTCTCTTTCCCTTAGCGGTTCTACGATTAATATCATTAGCCATTCGAAAGTAGGAGTTGAAGCACTTGATTACGATAAAGGATATGACGGACCTAATCCTGGTAAGACAAATTTACAACTTATCGCTGATGAAAAGATTTCAATTAATGCGGGAGATTGCGGTGTTTTGCAGGCTCGCACAATTGGGTCTGGTGCAGGCTCTCAAATGCTCATTCAAGCACCGGTTGTTGAGGTTAACGGAGAAGCCGGTGCCATTGTAACTTTTCAGAGTCAAGGTACTCAGGTTGATAATAACATCAGAATCGACGCTCAAAGAGTTAATCTGGTCTCTGGAGGTAAAGCATCAACCGTTGTTACAAACGCATCATTTGCCACTCTCGATGTAGATGACAATGCCGTGATTGACTTTGTTAATTCAGCCAGTTCCGAAAGACCTCAAATCAGTATTACGGCAACGGAAGGTAATTCTATTGGCGTTTCTGATAATGCTCATTTAAATTTCCAGAATGCCGATGTGAATGTTCAGCAGGGTAATGTCGAAGGAACTGGTACGGTTGCCTTAAATGGCTCCACACTCAATTTGGCTGAAAACGTCACGATGAGTATGGAAAATGTTGAAGGTGAAAGAGCTCAAATCGTATTTAATACTGCTCGGGAAAATGCAGTTCAAATTGCTAACACAACCAAGAGTGTTTCGGTTTTAGCTTCAGGCGATTTAAACGATCGATACGGAGCTGATGCGCTTAATTTCATCAACGCAGATGGTGCAACGACCGGAGCTCAGGCAGGTAAAGTTCGCGGTGCCATTGTAGAGCTCGCAGACGGCTCTCACGCTGTCCAAGAAAATACGGCCATGAAAGCTCTTGAACAAATGAATGCTTCAACTTTGGTTCAATTCCGCTTAGAAAACAATCGTTTGTCTCAGCGCTTAGGTGAAGTGCGTGATAACCTCAATAAGGCTGGCGGCTGGGCTCGCGTCTATGGAGCCAAGAGCAGATTGAGTGATTCCATTGATTCAACGATCAAAACCAATAGCATTCAAGTGGGTGCCGATGCTACAGTAGGTAGCAACTGGATTGTCGGCGGAGCTTTCAGCTATACCAATATGGATGCTGATTTTTCCAACGGCAACGGTGATTCCGAAAGCTACATGTTATCGGCTTACGCGAGCGGATTCTTTGACTGCGGCGGCTACATTGACGTGATTGGCCGAGTGGGCCGCATGTCAACGGATTTGTATGCTTCAAGCGGAGTCAATGTAGAAGCTTTCGATGGCTCTTATGACAATACGGCCTTTGGATTATCAACTGAAGTCGGCTATCACTGGAAACTTTCCGATGTCTTCTTCGTTGAACCTCAGGCTGAATTGGCTTACGGATATGTCTTAGGTGATGACTACACTGCTTCTAATGGGGTGAAGGTTGAACAAGACGACTTCCAATCCTTGGTGGGCCGTTTAGGTACTCGCCTTGGAGCAGCCTTCCCCAAGGATGCCGGCATAATCTATGCCCATGCTTCAGTTAATCACGATTTCTTAGGAAATAATGATTTCACTGCTCAGGCTCCGGGTATGACTTCTGCATTGAAGTTCTCCAATGACTTGGATGAAACGTGGATCAGTTACGGTATTGGCCTTCAATTGAACCCCTCTAGGAACTTCTACGTTTATGGTTCTTTGGATAGAGCAAGCGGCAGTGAATATGCAGAGTCTTATCATTATTCTGTCGGAGCTCGTTACGTGTTCTAATGTAAGAATAATGTAAGAAATTTTTCCGTAGATAAAGATGCCGGGAGTTCTTTGAATTCTCGGCATTTTCTTCATTAAAAGAACATGTTGACGTGTTACAATGGCCTGGTTTCGGAATAAAGGGAAAGGCAGTTTTTCTAGCCGGTTTTCCCATTGGTCCGAATGCGTATTTTTAACGTTTTTACATTCGACTAATGCAAAATATTCGCAATTTTTCCATTATTGCTCACATTGACCATGGTAAATCGACGCTTGCTGACAGACTGATTCAGCGCTGCGGCGGGTTGTCTGACCGTGAAATGGAGTCCCAGGTTTTGGACTCCATGGATCTTGAAAAAGAACGCGGCATTACCATTAAAGCCCAAACGGCTGCGCTTAAATATAAGGCCAAAGATGGTCAGGTCTATGAGCTCAATCTCATTGATACCCCGGGGCACGTGGACTTTTCTTACGAAGTCTCTCGGTCGCTTAGCGCCTGCGAAGGCGCGCTTTTAGTGGTGGACGCCACGCAAGGCGTTGAGGCTCAGACGGTAGCCAACTGCTACACCGCCATTGATTTGGGTGTGGAAGTTATTCCGGTTCTCAATAAGATGGACCTCAACTCTGCCAATCCCGATGCCGCCAAAGAAGAAATCGAGGATGTGATCGGCATTGATGCAACCGATGCCATCCCGTGCTCAGCTAAAACCGGCATGGGTGTTGAAGATATCCTTGAGCGCATTGTTCGCGATGTGCCGGCTCCGAAGGGAAGCGACACGGATCCGTTGCAAGCGTTGATTATTGACAGCTGGTTTGATAACTACGTAGGCGTTGTGATGCTTGTGCGTGTTGTCAATGGCACGATTAAGCCTAAAGACAAGATTTACCTGATGGCCACAGGCGCCACCCACTTAGTTGAACAGGTAGGTAAATTCACACCGAAATCCACTCAATGCGAAAGGCTGTCTGCCGGAGAAGTGGGTTTTGTCATTGCGGGTGTCAAAGAACTTCGAGACGCCAAGGTTGGTGATACGATCACCTTAGCCAATAAGATGGCCAAAGAGCCGTTGCCCGGCTTTAAACAAGTTAAGCCTCAGGTCTTTGCTGGACTTTATCCGGTTGAATCGAACCAATACGAAGCCCTTAGAGATGCTTTAACGAAGTTGCAGTTAAACGACGCGGCTTTGCAATTTGAGCCTGAAGTTTCGCAAGCGTTGGGCTTTGGTTTCCGGGCGGGTTTTTTAGGTCTTTTGCATATGGACATTGTGCAGGAGCGCCTGGAGCGCGAATTCAACATGGACCTGATTACCACGGCTCCCTCGGTTGTCTATGAAGTGCTCAAGACAGACGGTGAAGTGATCCAAGTTGAAAATCCTTCCAAGCTGCCCACGCCTGACAAAATTGCAGAAATCCGTGAGCCGATTGACACGGTGACGATCTTCGTCCCTAGTGATTATGTCGGTCCCGTGATGAAGCTTTGTAATGAAAAACGCGGTGTTCAGACCAACTTGGCCTATCATGGCCGTCAGGTGCACTTGACGTACGATTTGCCGTTGGCAGAAATTGTGCTCGACTTCTTTGATCGCTTAAAGTCGTTGACGCGTGGTTACGCGTCCATGGACTACGAATTCAAAGAGTACCGTGCGGCTGACGTCGTAAAGGTTGACATGCTTATTAACGGTGATCGCGTGGATGCGCTTTCATCCATTATCCATCGCGCCAATTCTGTCGCCCGCGGTCGTGAAATCGTTACGCGTCTTCGCTCGCTCATCCCGCGCCAGATGTATGACGTTGCCATTCAGGCAGCCATCGGCGCCAACATTATTGCCCGTGAAAACGTGAAGGCGCTCAGAAAGAATGTGCTCGCCAAGTGTTATGGCGGCGACATTACTCGTAAGAGAAAGCTTTTGGAAAAACAAAAGGCGGGTAAGAAGCGCATGAAACAAGTGGGTACGGTTGAAATTCCTCAGGAAGCATTCCTTGCCATTTTGCAAGTGGATGACAAATAATCGGGGGCTGAAATGAATTTTTCTTTAATTTTGATGTTATTGACGGTGGGCACCGGTATTATTTGGTGTTTGGACCGTTTCTTGTGGCGCCCGAAACGTTTGCTTCGTGCCAAGGAAGAGGCTGACCGTTTCTCTGAGCTGAATCGCCAAGCCATTGATCAAGGTGAGATGAGTGTTATCGGTGAGGCTCAGAGCATTTATCAAAAACTCAGCGCCCAACCCAAATGGATTGAATATACGGGCGGTTTTTTCCCGGTTATTCTGTTTGTTTTTATTTTGCGCTCTTTCCTTGCGGAACCTTTCCGTATTCCTTCCGGATCAATGCTGCCGACTTTGCACGCGGGGGACTTTATTCTCGTCAACAAGTACGAGTACGGTTTACGCTTCCCGGTCTTCAATTTTGCCATTACCGAAGGCACGGCTCCCAAGCGCGGTGACATTGTTGTCTTTAAATATCCGTTGGATAAAAACGTCGACTTTATCAAGCGCGTGATCGGTTTGCCCGGTGACGAAATCCGTTATGTCGACAAGCAGCTGTATATCAACGGCGAGCTTCAACAAACAACGCCCGACGGCTCTTTCTTTGATAAGGAAACCTACACGGATTTAGACCAATTTGATGAAAACTTGAATGGTGTCAAACACAAGATCCTTGAAAATGACAAGATGCCTTCCATGGCTCGCCCGGTTCAAGGCCACAATGGTTTGAATCACTGTCTCTACAACATGGGAGATGTGGTCTGCAAAGTCCCCGAAGGTCATTACTTCATGATGGGCGACAATCGCGACAATTCTGCTGATAGCCGCTTCTGGGGTTTTGTGCCGCGTGAAGATATTGTTGGCCGAGCCTTTTTCATCTGGTTAAATATCAGTGACATGGGCCGCATCGGCTCCATTCAATAGGAGATCGGAGATGTTGCCCTTAGAAAGCCTTGAAGAAAAAATTGGTTACCGCTTCACAAACCGCAAACTTCTGCAGCGTGCCGTCACACATCGCTCATTTGGAGCAGAAAATAACGAGAGACTCGAATTTTTAGGCGATTCCGTTTTAAATTGTGTGATTGGTCAAGCCCTCTTTTTACGAGACGCTCATTTCAACGAGGGATCTCTTTCACGCGTTCGCGCGAACTTGGTATGCCAGGATGCTTTGGCTGAAATTGCCAATCGTTTGGTTTTATCCGATTATCTTCGCCTAGGTGAAGGTGAAATGAAGACGGGCGGAGCCCACCGTCCGTCCATTCAGTCAGATGCGATGGAAGCCATTTTCGGCGCTATCATGACTGAAAGCGGTTTTGATACGGCTAAAGCCGTGATTCTGAAACTTTATGAGCCGGTTTTAAGTAAGCTCACGCCGGAGCGCATGGGTAAAGACGCTAAAACGCTATTGCAGGAATTCTTGCAGGCTCATCATTTAGGATTGCCCGAATACACAGTGGTTGATATCCGCGGTGCCGCGCATGATCAAACATTTGATTGTCAGTGTGAAGTTAAAAAGTTGGCTATTTGTGTGAAGGGGACTGGCAAGAGTCGCCGCTCAGCCGAGCAGGCGGCAGCCAAAATCGCCTACGAATTGGCTGAACAGCATTTCCATAACAAGAAAAAGGGGGATCACTAAGATGCCTCAAGTACCGGAAAATTTCCGTTGCGGCTACATTGCCGTTGTGGGCCGCCCGAATGTTGGCAAAAGCACGCTTATCAATACCATCATCGGCGAGAAGGTGAGTATTACGTCCAAAAAGCCACAAACAACACGCAACCGTGTTTTGGGCGTCGTGACGAATGAGCGGGCACAGTTTGTTTTTGTGGACACGCCGGGGTTTCAGACCAAGTACGGCAATGCCCTTATTCGCGGTATGAATCGCTCTGTCAGAAGCACACTGGGTGAAACCGATGCCGTGGTGCTTGTGATTGAAAGCGGCGGCTGGAAACCAGCGGATGAAAAGGTCTTGGAACTGATTAATCCTGAAGCTAAAAACGTCATTTTGGCTATCAATAAAGTGGATTTGATGAAGGAGCGTGATGCGCTGTTGCCTTTGATGGCGCAATCCATGCAAAAATTCCCCTTTGCCGCGATTGTTCCTGTTTGCGCTGAAAAAGGAAAACAAGTATCCGAATTGATGGCGGAGATTGAAAAACTTTTGCCTGAAAATCCGCCTTTCTTTGATCCGGATATTTATACCGATAAATCACCGCGCTTTTTAGCCGCGGAAATCATTCGTGAGAAAGCCTTCCGACTTTTAGGCGATGAGTTGCCTTATGGAATCGCGGTAACGATTGATAAGTGGGTTGAAGACGACAAGCGGGCAGAAATTATTGCAACGCTTATCGTTGAGCGCGAAGCTCATAAGGGAATTGTGATCGGAGCGCAGGGTGAAAAATTGCGTGAGATCTCGCGCCTGGCTCGCGCGGATATCGGTGAGATGCTCGGTAAAAACGTTTACCTTGAAGTCTGGGTCCGCGTGAGAAAGGGTTGGAATGATGATGCCCGGGCACTTAAGAGCTTGGGATACGAGTAATGTCTGAAGTACCATCCAAGGAAAACAAAGAGCGCCGCGTCAACAGTGATGACGCGGCCTTTGTGCTTCAGAGCTGGAATTGGAAGGAGACAAGCCTACTTGTCGAATTTTTCACTTTGCATCATGGCAAAGTGGTGGCCGTTGCTCGCGGGGCCAAACGACCGGGCAGTCACTTCCGAGGGCTTCTTACCCCCTTTTCCCCGTTGAAAATTGGCTTTTCCGGGCAAAATGAAGTCAAAAATCTGCTAAGGGCCCAGTGGTTGGGTGGCTTTTTTCCGATTGAGGGCGATGCCCTTTTCTCAGCTTTTTATGTCAATGAGCTACTTGTGAGACTTTTGGCCAGAGAAGATGAGATGAGCGAATTATTCGGCTCTTATGTGCGAGTCTTGGAAAAGTTGGCCGATGCCGATTGCAATCATGAAGTCGCTCTCAGAACTTTTGAGTTGGAACTGATGGAGAGTTTAGGCTACGGTCTACCCGTAACCGGCGAGCCTTGGTATTGGGACGGAGAGGAATTAAAGCCTTGGAATGAAGAAGTGATTGAAACGAATCGTCATCTTGTCATCCCCTCGGAGATGATTCGCAAACTTCATGACCGGGACTTTCGTTCCAAGGAAACACTAACTTTTGCCAAACAACTCATGAGACGGATGATTACCCATTACGCGGGTGATAAGCCCCTTAATACCCGTCGGATATTTGAAGAATTAAAAAGGCTCTAAAGGAAATAACGTGATTAGAGGAATCGGTTGTGATGTGGTGGAAGTAAGCCGTGTGGCCGATGTGTTAAGTAAGCACGGTGAGCGCTTTGTTGAGCGGCTTCTTACCGAAAATGAACGGCCGCTTTACAGAAAACGTAAAGCGCTTGGTGACTTGCATGCCTTGGCCTTTGTTGCATCCCGTTGGGCAGTAAAGGAGGCAGTTTCTAAAGCGCTTGGAACCGGTATTGCTGAAGATGTAACCTTCCAGTCTATGGAAGTTATGCATAACGCCAAGGGCGCACCTTTGATGCTCTTTAAGGACCCGCTTAAGGAGCGATTGATGCAGGAGGGCCTTTTTGTTCATGTTTCAATTACCGATGAAAAAAGTGTAGTGGCAGCATTTGCCGTTGCTGAACAGAGATCGTGAAGGAGTTTGTGATGGGACCGCTTGTATTGGATATTGAAGGAACCGCGCTTACAAAAGATGATGTTCGAAGGATTGCCGATCCATTGGTTGGAATGGTGATTTTGTTTACAAGAAACTACCGCGATCGTGAGCAGCTCACAGAACTTTGTGCGGCCATTCATGCGGTCAAGCCCGGTTTACTCATTGCCGTTGATCATGAAGGCGGACGTGTGCAGCGCTTTCAAGAGGGGTTTACCAAGATTCCTGCCATGGCAAAATTGGGCGAAAAGTGGATTGATGAACCGGAAAACACGTTGTTGGCAGCCATGGCCTGCGGTTATGTGATGGCAGCAGAACTTCGAGCCTGCGGAGTGGATTTCACTTTTGCTCCCTGCTTGGATATTAATTTTGGTCGTTCAAAGATTATTGGCGAACGCGCCTTTTCAAATAATCCCAATGTTGTGACGCAATTGGCTTTGGCTGTAGTGCAAGGGTTGCGTTTAGCCGGCATGAGTAATTGCGGTAAACATTTCCCGGGTCACGGCTGGGTGATCGCGGACAGCCATCTGGAGTTGCCCGTCGATGACCGTCCGTATGAGCGGTTGCTTTTTGCTGATCTTAAACCTTATCGATGGATGGGACAGGCACTGGACTCTGTGATGGCAGCCCACGTGCTCTATCCGCAGGTCGACTCACACCCGGCTGGTTTTTCTGAGCATTGGCTCAAAAAGGTTTTACGGGAAGAATTGCACTTTACCGGTGTAGTCTTTTCTGACGATCTTTCCATGAAAGGAGCCGTCGGTGTGGGCGACGTCGCGCAAAGAGCCTATGCGGCGCTTCAAGCCGGCTGTGACATGTTGATCCAATGCAACGATTTTGAAGCCTCAGATCAGCTATTGGCATCGCTTAAGTTTGAAGACACAGCAGAAAGAGCGGAAAGAGTCAAGCGATTGTCTCCCAAGGGAGAAGCTCCCACTTGGAATGAACTCGTTAAGACAGCTTTGTATAAACGCTCAAAGGACCTTGTTGCTGAGGTTTAGCAGAGGGCGCAGCGTTGTCAAAAAGAAAAAAATCAAAAAAATGACAAAAAGACTTGCATTTCCAAAAAGGTTCATTAAAATACTCAACCTGTCGCGGGAATAGCTCAGTTGGTAGAGCGCAACCTTGCCAAGGTTGAGGTCGCGAGTTCGAGACTCGTTTCCCGCTCCAAGTTTCTTAAAATAGCCTAGGTTGATGCCTGGGCTATTTTGTTATCCGGAATCGATTTTGCCAAAGAGGAATAGCTTGGCTGTAAAAGTCAGTCGGATTCTTGGCGGAAATCGGTGCAAAGCCAAGATGATGCCAGGCATGGTTAAGTTCTTCTAAAAGATTTTCACTAAGGGGGCGTGCTCCGCCTTGTTTACTGAGTTTTTCGTGACGATCGTTCAGAACCAAAGGAATGTGCATATAGGTTGGCTCTTTCCAACCCAAAGCGCGGTAAATCGCTAATTGACGGGGAGTATTGTCAATGAGATCTGCTCCGCGCACGATATCGGTGACACCGCTGTCGTGGTCATCAATAACAACGGCTAATTGGTAAGCAAATAAACCGTCAGCTCTTTTTACCACAAAGTCGCCCACCTCTTTTTCAACATTTTGGCTGTAGTGGCCGCTCCAGCGATCGGTAAAGGTGATGGGGGTGTCATTGGTTAAAAATCGCCATGAGCGAATCGTTCCGTGAGGGCCTTGGCGACAGGTTCCCGGATAATGATTAAGGGGGGCGCCTAAACGCACGTTCTCTTCTTCAATTGTGTGACGGGTACAGGAGCAGCCATAGACTTTTTTCTGAGCAATCAGCTGATCAATGACTTCCAAATAGCGATCAGTTCTTTGACTTTGCCACAGAATGGGGCCGTCGCTTTTCATTTCAAGTCGATCGAGGACTGACAAAATGCCCTCAGCCCATTCTTTTTTGCAACGTGTTTGATCAACGTCTTCAATACGGATGAGCCATTTTCCATGATGGGCTTTAGCGTCAATAAAACTTGCGAGAGCCGCAACAAGGCTGCCCGCATGCAATAAGCCGGTGGGGGAAGGCGCAAAGCGTCCGATATAGTTTTCAGTCATAGAAGCCGAATTTTAAAGCAAAACAAAACCCCGATCATTTCTGACCGGGGTTAATCGAAGCTACTCGAAACTCTTAGAGAGTTTCAACCGTCGATCTTAGTACTTGTCGAAGTATTCTTGAATCTTCTTCGGATCGCTGGTCTTCGTCAAAGCCAATTGCAACAACACGCGAGCCTTTTGCGGGTTGAGGTATTGACCGGCAACGAAACCGTACTTAGCGTCGTTGATTTCAGCATCCTTCGTGGCAGAGCCTGTCGGGACACGAGAAGAACGAACGACGACTACGCCGTCCTTAGCAGCCTTTTCAAGGATCGGGAACAAGTTCTTGTGGATGTTACCGTTACCGACACCAGCGGTCACGATACCCTTGTAGCCGGCCTTCAACAAAGCTTGAAGCGGTTCAGCAGGAACGTTGGAGTAGTTGTAAACGATACCAACCTTCGGCAAAGACGTCAGCTTGGAAACGTCAAACGGGGTCTTCGTGGTATGGGGCGTTGCGGGCGTATTGCCGAAATGCACCTTGGAGTTGAAGACATAGCCCATCGTACCGAAGTTAGCGCCTTGGAAGGTTTCCACAGCGGTCGTGTTGGTCTTGATCACGTCGCGAGCACCGATGATCTTGTCGTCCATGGCAACCATGGCACCGCGGTTAGCGGCTTCCTTGGAAGCGGCAACCACAACGGCGTTGTACAAGTTCTTCGGACCGTCAGCAGACAAACCGGTGGAGGGCAACATGGCGCCGACGAAAACGATCGGCTTCGTGCACTTGGCAGTCAAGTGAACAAAATAGGCCGTTTCTTCCATCGTGTCCGTACCGTGCGTGACAACGAAACCATCAACCTTGTTGCAGTCTTCATTGATCGTCTTCACGAGCTTGAGCCACACATCATCGGTCATATCTTGAGAACCGATTTGAACGACTTGCTTCGGAATGACATTTGCCACTTCAGCCAAAGCGGGGACTGCAGCGACCAAATGGTTCACGGAGACTTTACCGGCGGTATAAGCCGTACCCGTGGCCGATTGGCCGGCACCAGCGATCGTACCGCCCGTAGCCAAAACTTCAACGTTCGGCAAAGCCATGGCGGTGGCGCTGGCAGCCACTAAGGCAGTGGCCAACAAAGTATGTTTCAATTGCATATACAACTCCTCATTTGTAAAACGATTGCTTCCCATGTGTCCTTACAGACAACACACAAGCAGGGGGAGCATTTGCTCTCAGCCTTCTATCATAGGTGAAATTGACTAGATGGGCGCATATTTTTTAATCAGCTTTTGCCATTACACAATATTTTGTTATTTTTTAATAGATAACCTCTTAACTAGTTGATTTTAAAAGAGACTTTTGGTTTGATAAATTTAGAATCTTCTAATTTATTGATTATTTTGGAAATTTTAGCCTTTAGTAGTATTATCCCCATATTGATTTTTTCAAATTATTGATTAAAATACACCTCTTCAAGTGCGCCGGTAGCTCAGTTGGATAGAGTACCTGGCTACGAACCAGGGGGTCGCGGGTTCGAATCCTACCCGGCGCACCAAGTTTTCTGCGGGGAACCTTCGGGTTCCTTTTTTGTTGCCTTTTTTCCTTCCTCCTAGTCTATTTTCTATGACATTCATAGAATGTTGATTTATTGTCAAGAAAAAAATATCTAAACCCTTTACTATTGGTTCAGGAACAAAAAGTCCTCTTTTCATTAAGGAGAAAGAAATGGATTTAAAAGGCACCAAGACCGAAAAGAATTTGATGGAAGCTTTTGCCGGTGAATCTCAAGCCCGCAATAAGTACACGTACTACGCAAGCCAAGCTAAGAAAGACGGCTATGTTCAAATCGCTCAGATTTTTGAAGAAACCGCTAAGAACGAACAAGAACACGCCAAGCTTTGGTTTAAGCTCTTGCACGGTGGTGCAGTCCCCACAACAGAAGTGAACCTTCAAGATGCCGCTAACGGTGAAAACTTCGAATGGACCGATATGTATGACCGTATGGCCCGCGAAGCTCGTGAAGAAGGTTTCGAAGAAATCGCCTTCTTGTTTGAAGGGGTCGGTGCCATCGAAAAAGAACACGAAGCTCGCTATTTGAAGCTTCTTGAACGTGTTAAGGGTGGTATGGTCTTCTCGTCTGAAGGCGATACGATGTGGCAATGCTCTAACTGCGGTCACATTGTGATCGGCAAGCAAGCACCTGAAGTTTGCCCGGTCTGCGCTCACGCTAAAGCTTACTTCCAACGTAAGGCTGAAAACTACTAATCTCAGGCTTATAGCCCAATGAGAAAACCCGCTGTTTATGGCATTGTGCCAACAGCGGGTTTATCTTTGAAAGGATAAAGTTCTTTTACTTATGAGCGCAGCAACATGTCGGCACTGACGCATCAAAGCCGATGTCTTCAATGGCTTCTTTAACCTTTCCAATTTCCACACCCATTTCTTCCCAAGTGACTTCTCCTTTTTCAAGGCTCACTTGAACGCCTTTGGCGCCGGGCAGGGCACTGACCGCTTCTGTGACGGCTTTTACACAGTTTTGGCAATGCATCCCATCAACTTTTAATTTGTTCATCATTCGACTCCTTTAGAAGTGTTACCATAATGAGAGATGTTCTCATTATAGGGTCTATTAATATCTTGCACCCTATAGTAGCTATAGGGTATAGAGTGTGACCATCTGATTTGGAGAAATTATGTCTAAGATCAAATTTGAATTGGCGATAACGGGTATGCACTGTGCTGCCTGCTCGTCAAGAATCGAACGGGTGGTCTCAAAAATGGCAGAAGTTGACTCGGTGAGTGTCAGTTTGCCGACTAACCGCGCGCAAGTCGTTTTAAAGGATGGTATCGGTAAAACTGAAGGGGTAAAGGCCGTTATTGCCAGAATTGAAAAAATTAATTTTGGAGCCAAGCTCACTGAAGGGGAGGACTTGGTTCAAGAATGGCAAAAAGAAAATGAGCTATCTGCTCAGAGTCTGCGTAATCAGTTCAAATCGCTTCCCCCGATGATTATCTTGGCACTTTTGCTCTTGTATGTCTCGATGGGCCACATGATCGGTTTGCCTTTGCCGACTTTTTTGACTCCTGAAGTTTCTCCCATCGCTTTTGCCATTATTCAGCTCCTATTGGTTATGCCCATTATGTATTTGGGCAAGCATTTCTATAAAGATGGTTTCAGTAATCTCATCCAAGGTGCCCCCAATATGGATAGCTTAGTTGCGGTGGGCACGGGTGCCGCTTTTGTTTACTCGTTGTTTTCTTTCATCATGATTTTGGTCGGAGACTCGACCTATGCGATGAACCTTTACTTTGAGTCGTGCGGCGTGCTCATTGCCATGATTTCAATCGGTCAATACATGGAGGCCAAGTCAAAGCGTAAAGCGGGTGACGCGATCGGTTCTTTGATGAAGCTTGTCCCTCAGACAGCAAGAAAGTACGAAAACGGAGACTCAAGAGTCGTCAAACTCTCTGAACTTGAAATTGGTGACAAAGTATTGGTTCAACCCGGAGAAAGAATCCCAGTTGATGGCGTTGTCATTGAAGGCACAAGTGAGGTTGATCAATCACTCCTCACAGGAGAATCTATCCCTGTTGCAGTGAAAGAGAAATCTGAAGTCATTGCGGGCAGTCTTAATGGAACACATCCACTCATAATCGAAATCACCCATTTAGGTAACGATACGACGTTGGCCCAAATTATTCGATTAGTTAGAAGCGCGCAAAGTTCAAAAGCGCCTGTTGCCGCCTTAGCCGATCGGGTCAGTTTTTATTTTGTCCCCACAGTCATGGTTTTATCGGTGTTGACTTTTTGCGCTTGGGCAATTTTTTCTGATGAACCGATCTCGCTTGCGATCAAAGCCATGATATCGGTATTGGTGATTGCTTGCCCCTGTGCCATGGGTCTCGCGACTCCGACCTCAATTATGGTTGCCACAGCCAGAGGCGCTCAATTAGGTGTGCTGATTAAAAATGCTGTCGCATTAGAGTTGGCCGGAAAAGTCGATGTCATTGCTTTTGATAAAACAGGAACACTTACCTTAGGGCAACCGAAGGTCGTGGATACGATTACGTTTGATGGGTATGAGAAAGAACAGGTTTTAGCGTTGGCAGCCAATTTAGAAGCCAGATCTGAACATCCTATTGCCAAGGCCATCATGGCTTCCAATCATTCGGACATCACGGCGATTCAGCCTGTGGTCCTGCCGGGTTTAGGCTTGACAGGAAATATTAATGGGAAAAACGTTGCGTTAGGTAATGCCAGTTTGATGCTTCAGCAATCCGTTGACATCACGGTGGCAAAAGAGGCGTTGGCACGCATGAGCTCGCTTGCGAGGACACCGCTGCTTTTGTCCGTTGATGGAAAACTTGCTGCTGTAATTGGTGTGGCTGACACCGTGAGACCAGAATCAAACAAAGTTCTTAAGGCTTTGAGACAGTTAGGTGTTCGGACATTGATGATAAGCGGCGACAATAAAAGGACTGCTCGCAAAATCGCCGATGAATTGGGAATTGATGAGGTCTATGGTGAGGCTCTTCCTCAGGATAAGGCGAGGATTATCCGTGAATTACAGGATAAGGGGCTTAAAGTGGCGATGGTCGGAGACGGTTTAAATGATGCCCCTGCATTGGCTCAAGCTGATGTCGGTTTTGCTGTAGCCGATGGGGTAGATGTAAGTGCTCAGGCGGGTGATGTCATTTTGATGCGCCATGGATTACAATCGGTGCTGACGGCTTTGCGCCTATCAAAGGCGGCTTTGAGAAATATTTATCAGAATTTAGGCTGGGCCTTTGGGTACAACATCCTTGGAATCCCGGTGGCGATGGGGGTACTTCACGCATTGTGGGGTGGCCCGATGCTCTCGCCGATGATTGGCGGCACAGCAATGGCACTTTCTTCAACGTCAGTCGTTTTAAATGCTCTGAGGTTGCGTTTTTTCCGCTAGTCAGTGCAGCAAAGGCTCAATGAATCGGTAGATGAAATAACAAATAACACCGATAGCTAAGGCTCTGAGCAAAAGCATCATCATGGCCAGCATTCGGCCGATGCCTTCTGCAAAAGACATCGGCTCTTTTGTTTCGGGTTCTTTTTTATCGTTCTTTTCGGTCATGAGTGTTTAATTGAAGGACTGCGGGTAGCGTGCCAACAAATAAGTGAACCTGTCACGACCAATGCTACACCTTGCCAGAAGGCTGCTGTCAATTCGGCACCAATCCAAACGGAAGCGAAAAGGCAGGAAAGGACCGGCGTGAAATACGATGCGATGGCTAAAACAGTGATGTTGCCGTAACTCATCCCATGAGTCCAAGAGGCATAGGCAACTCCCATCGCTAATCCTCCCAAAATGACGCTTAAGACACCGAACCCGGTGATGACCGGACTGCCGCCAACGCCCATCGCCCAGAATGCACCGAAGATAATAATGTCAAAAATAAAAATCACGGTACTCATGTTTTCTCCCTTTGACCAGGCGCGAGTCATGGAAGAAAAGCCGGCCCATGTTACGGCAGCCATTAGGGCGAGAAAATAGCTGATAGGGTTGATTTTGATGTGTTCAATGAAGGCGTCAACGGCGATATGACCGTTGCCCAAAATCCAGTAAATGCCGCAAAAGCTCAAAAGTGCCCCCGGTGCAATCCACCAACGGGCTTTTTGCCCGTTAAAAAGGATGGCAAACACGATGGTGAGCGTTGGCCAAAGGTAATTGACCATGCCAACTTCCATCGTTTGGGTGCCGCCGTTGGAAAAATAAAGCGATAAGCAAAAAGTGATGCTTGAGAGGTTGGCAGTTGCTAAGCCAATTGTTTTGTATTGCCAAGGAATACGGTCAAATTTTGGGAAACCGATGAGAAAGAATAGGGCCGTGGCGGCCACAATATATAACAGGCACTGACCTTGAGCAATGCCGAAATTTTCTGCGATGGTTCTTACAAGTGATACGCTTGCTCCCCACATGAAGGGAGCAATAAGGCCGATGAGGGTCGCGCCGGTAACGGATTTAGGGCTGATCATTTTAACCTCAGTTTTTCATTCAGCTCTTTTGTGCAAATGCTAAGGTGAGGCCATCTTATACTTTGCTAAGAGGGGATTCAAGCGAAAAATGAAGAGAAGTAAGCAGCAGACGGCAAAAATCCCAAACTACCGAAGTCTGGGATCTGTACAACTGGCGGAAGGGGAGGGATTCGAACCCTCGGTACGGATAACCGTACGCCGCCTTTCCAGGGCGGTACATTCAACCACTCTGCCACCCTTCCGTGGTGATGTGTCGTAAGCCCGAAATTATACTGTGACTTCTGTAAATTTCAAGCCCCGACACTAAAAAATTTTTAAGCTTTGCAACGTTCAATAAATTTCTTCAATTCACTCGGCGTCTGAACTTCTACAATACGGTCCACTTCTGTTCCGTTTTTGTAGAAGATCATTGTCGGAATATGACCGACACCGTATTGGCCGCGAAGCTGTTCTCGCAGTTCTCCATCACGATCACCGACATCAACATGAGTGAAATAGACATCAGTGAATTCTTCAGAGAATTTTTTATAAAAAGGTGCTGCACGCCGGCAATCAATACACCAAGGGGCTCCGAAATTCACAATACAGAAATCGTGAGATTGGATGATTTCTTGGACTTGATCATGAGTGATTTCGTTGACCATTTTTCTCTCCATTCAAATAACAGGACAATATTAATGATTTTCTCATCTAAGGGGGCATCTGAATGTTATTTCTCTTGTTTCAAAACGCAATTTTCTATACAATAGCGCTCTCACCTCTTGGAAGGGTGGCAGAGTGGTTGAATGCAGCAGTCTTGAAAACTGCCGACGCGCAAGCGTTCGTGGGTTCGAATCCCACCCCTTCCGCCAATCACATCGAACCAAACGTTTTTGCGTTTGGCTTTTTTTTATCTTTTTTTATTTCTTCTCGGTAATACTCCTTAGTATTTCTATAGAGTTGCCAAAAAGTCAAGAAAGTTTTGTTTTATTTGCCTTTATTTCCTTATTTCTAATTCTGATAATCCCTAATGCTGGCTTTTAATTGAAATGTTCTTATTAGAAGAAATTAAATTAATCAATTAATTTGGTCATTTGTTGAAAATTCATCAAATTAAATACCTCAGAGGTTAAATAAATGGCACGTATGGATGTCTCCACTAAGCGTTGGATCATTTTGATTCTGATTTGTTGTATCAACTTGTGTGCGGGTTCGATTTATGCATGGAGTGTTCTTTCTGCGGCAGCGGCTCAGGAGCTCACAGTCATCACAGGTCATTTGATTTCCGCAGCTGATTTAGCGATAGCTTTTGGTGTGGCCAACAGTGTCGGTCCTATCCCTATGATTCTGGGTGGAGCTTTTAATGATCGTTATGGACCTCGATTGGTCATCATTACCGGCGGACTTTTGATTGGTTTAGGGCTGTGTTTTTGCGGTTGGGCAACGTCGGTGACACAGATTGTTATCGGATACGGCTTGTTATTCGGTTTAGGGCTCGGACTGGCCTACGGGGCAGGAATTAGCACAGCCATCAAATATTTCCCTGATAAGCGGGGATTTGCCGGTGGTTTAGTAACGGCTGTTTATGGATTTAGCTCTGTGATTGTTCCACCGATTGCCCAAGTTTTGACCCAACACTACGGCATTATGAATACGTTTGTCATATTAGGGACGGTTTTTGCCTTAGTGATTATGTTCTGCGGTTACTTTTGTGAACGTTGCCCAGAGGATTTCAATCCGCTCAAAAAACATGGTGATGAGAAAACGTGTATTGCTGTAACCGGGTTGACGTGGCGACAGATGTTGGCCAGCCCGATTTTCTGGCCGATGATTGCATTATTAATGTGCGGGGCCGTCAGTGCGATGATGATTTTGTCGCAAGCAGCCAGTATTGCTCAAAACGAAATCGGCATGAATGCGACAAGCGCGGCGGCAGCTGTCTCAACCATCGCTTTTTTCAATATGGCTGGACGCTTGGTTGCCGGAACTTTGTCCGACAAATTGGGGCGAATCGGCGTGTTAATGTTTGGACTTATTTTTGCTGCACTGGGTTTAATCGTTTTAATGAACTCGGGACAAGGAGACTACATCTTATTTTATTGCGGCTGTATATTGATTGGCATTTCGTTTGGCACTTTTATGTCCATCTATCCGGGTTTTACCGCTGACCGTTTCGGTGCCAAGCACGCCGGTGTTAACTATGGGATTATGTTTAGCGGCTTTTCCGTCGCTGGTCTTATGGGGCCCATTATCATGCAACAAATGATTGCTAATGGCATGGACTTTGCCGCTTGTTGTCAGGTTGGCATTACCTTTTGCGTTCTAGGTTTCGTCTTTGCTCTGGTCTATAAAAGTATGATTGAACATAAGAAAGTCCAGTAGAGCAATTCTGACGTTTTTTCTGTACCATCAGCTTGTTGACAGGAAACGAGGTTATTCAATGAGTACCCACAAAAAATTTAAAAGTCGATTGTTGATGCTGACAGCCAGCGTTGCCATTGCGACCTCTATTTCTGGTTGTGTCTCCTTTGAGCCTCGTGCAGATCGAGATGTGATGCCCTTAGGACAACAGTCCTTTGATCAATATGTGCAGGAAACGACTCAGTGGATGACCACGCATAGGCGTTATGTGACCGATCAACATGAAGTTGAACTTACCCATCAATTGCCGTTTGAAATTAAACCCGCTAAACCCAACGGTAAGGGCGTGTTGATGATTCATGGGTTTACGGACTCTCCTTACAACTTTGTCGATATTGCCCATTACTTAGCCGGTAAAGGCTTTTTGGTGAGAGCTCTTGTCTTACCGGGACATGGCACGAAGCCAGAAGACATGCTTGAGGTAACTTTTGATGACTGGAATCGCTTAATTGATGAGCAAACCCGCATCATGAGCCGTGATGTCAAGGAGGTTTACCTGGCAGGCTTTTCAACCGGTGCAAATTTAGCCATTCATGAGGCTTATGAAAACCCCAATGTTGATGGCTTGGTACTGATTTCTCCGGCTTTAAGCGTCAGAACGAATTTGGTGAATTTCGTTCCTTTCGTCAGTCTCTTTATTGATTGGCTGAAGACTCCCGAAGAAGCCGCTGGCGGCGTGACTCCATTTCGTTATCGTACAGTCCCGATGCAGGCTTTAAATACTTTTAAAGCGTCTATGGACTCGGCCATGGGCCGTGTTTCAGGCTATCCCTACGATAAACCGGTTTTGGTTTTCATGGCCCAAAACGATAGCATCGTTAATACACAGGAACTGTTGCCGTTGATGCAAAAACAGTTCACGAACTCTCGCTCTCAGTTTGTTTGGTACGGTGATAATTTGCCCGATGGAACGATTGCGAGCGACAAGCGCTTAACGGTATTAACAGACTTTTTACCTAAATATAAAATCAGAAGTTTTTCTCATCTGGGACTGGTTTATTCTCCAAAGAACCCGTACTATGGGATTAACGGCAAGGAACGCTTCTGTCTGCGGGGACAGGTCGAAAAGTTGCTCCAATACTGTCACGAAGGCAAATATGTTTGGTATGGTTCATGGACTGAAAACCGTGATGCTCATCCTTATGCTCGCCTGACTTTTAATCCTTATTTTGACCAACAGGTTCAGATGATTGTTGAAACCTTCGGAACATCCGATCGATAACTTCAAATTCTGAAGTTAAGATCGTTATACTAGGGCTCATTGTTAACAGTGAGCCTTTTTAATATGCAAGTCATTATTCAGTCAATGTCACAATCTCCCCTCGGTTTTTGGGGGTGTGTTTTCGCCATATTGAGTGTTTTTCTCTTGGTGCTTTTATGGATCGCCATTTCGGGAAAAAAGCAGGACAAAGAAATATTAGAAGTGATTGCCAAAAAAATTGAAGAAAATAGTGAAGAAGATCAGCTCAGGATACTTCAATCCGTCAATGACTCGATTCAGAAATCAAATGCTCAGCTTCGTATGGAAGTAAACGACTCACTAAGTCGCCTTACGCAAACACAAAACCAAAATATGGTTGGCTTCACTGACCTCATTCAAAAAATGAATCAGGGTAACGCCTCGGTTCAGCTGCAAGCCAGGGAGGCATTAAAAACGCAGGTTAGCCAGTTATCTTCCGGCATTAATCAAGAACTGTCGGCCATTCGGGATACATTAAATCGACAGCTTCAAACCTTGCAGAGCAACAACGATTCTAAATTGGAGATGATGCGTCAAACTGTTGAAACAAAACTGCAAACGACATTGGAAGCAAGGTTATCCGAGAGTTTTAAACAAGTAGCGGCCCATCTGAAAGACGTGGAGACTGGTTTAGGAGAAATGCGTTCCATAGCCGGACAGGTAGGTGAACTCAAACGAGTTCTCACAAATGTAAAAACTCGAGGAACCTTCGGAGAAGTCCAGCTGGGTGCGATTCTTGCCAATGTTATTCCGAATCATTACGAAGAGAACGTCGCGACACGTCCCAAGAGCAATGATCGGGTGGAGTTCGCGATAAAAATGCCTGGAGCCAATGACGGGGAATTTGTATGGCTGCCGATTGACTCCAAATTTCCGATTGAGGACTATCAGAAAATTGAAGATGCACGTGAAATTGGTGATGCGGAGGCTGCTGAAAAGCATGCTAAAGCTTTTGAGGCAAGAATTAAGTCAGAAGCTAAAAAAATCCACGATAAATACGTTGAAGTTCCTTTTACAACGGAATTTGCTCTGATGTTTTTACCCAGTGAATCACTTTATGCAGAATGTCTGAGACGCCCGGGTATGATTGAAGATTTGCAGAATAATTATCGCGTAACAGTTGCCGGTCCTACGGTTTTGAGTGCTTTGCTCAACAGCCTTCAGATGGGATTTAGAACGTTGGCGATTCAAAAGCGAAGCGCCGAAGTCTGGACGGTTTTAGGACAAGTTAAAACCGAATTTATGAAGTTTGCCGATGCCCTCGATACGATGGAAAAGCGAGTCGATGGTGTTAAGAGCGCCATTGCAGGCGTGAGAACCAGAACGAATGTGATGGGGCGCAAATTGCGTGATGTGGAAGAGTTGCCCGGCGATAAAAAAATCGATACAGTATTGCCATCAAACGAAAGCGAGGACTAAATGTTCAAACGCATAATGCAAATCGGAATCGCTCTGGCCGTCGTTGTGATGGTGGCTTGCGTAGCCGTTCAATTTTTAGGTGCTTTAGCAAAGCTATAGCTCTCTGACGAAACGCCGCTTGATGCGGCGTTTCAATTATCAAAGTTCCTTAATTACTTTTTCAAGGCGAGCTGCAATATCAAGCGCCTTTCTGTCTTCAAGCCTTCTGCAGCCTACAGTGATGCCGATCATCGCGTGATTGTGTCGCTGTGCAAGCGGCAAGGCAACATAGGGCGCCCTGGCCACGGCCCACCAAGGGACAAAGCCGACAGCAATGATGGCTTGAGCATTCGTTTCCTTGAGGGTTTCATCAATAGCTCGTGTTGTATTGCCGATACCGCGCTCCAATGCGTTTCGATAAGTCGGATTATTCAAATCGCTCGAAAACTTAAGCGCATCCGTTAGGCGATCCATGCCATAGGGGTGGTGTTGAGCACGCATTTCATACATCTTGACGAGATCTTTGAACGTACCAGGCGTTTTGCCATTGCCGTATTTTTGCAGATAACGATCAAAATCGCCTTGAATTTCTGTCGATGAAATAACCTTGTAATACGTTTCAACGTCTTTCGTTTGAATTTCGGTGATAACAATGTTTTGTTTTTTAGCGGCTTGAACCAATTGAGTGAGAATACTTTTTTCTTCCGCATCAAAAGCTCTGTGTGCGGGCACTAAAAGGGCTACACGAATAATGCTCTTATCTTCACCGAGATCAGTTTGAAAGTCTATTTTTTCTGGGCAATCTTCAGTCGCTACATCATTGGGATCCGTGCCACAAATAGCCTCAAGGAGTTTAGCGGCTTGAGAAACGCTTTGAGCGATGGCTCCTGGTGTGTCCAAGGAGTGCGAGATAGGAATGACACCATCACGGGAAACCAAGCCGACGCTGGGTTTGATTCCGACAACTCCACACGCAATAGCCGGCATCACAATACTGCCGTGAGTTTCTGTACCAATGGCTGCGTGGCAAAAACCGGCAGCAACCGATATGCACGAACCCGAACTTGAGCCGCCCGGTGTAAGAGACGAATCAATGGGATTGATCCCTTGGCCGCCTAACTCTGAATAGCCAGGTGGCATCTTTGTACTTAGGAAACCGGCCAACTCTGACATTGAAGTTTTGCCGAACGGAAGCCCACCGTGCTCACGAAGCTTTTTAATACAAAAGGCGTCTTCGGCTTTAAGTTCCTTTAATGCGTAGCTGCCCGCTGTTGCTCGAAGGCCGGAAACATCGATATTGTCTTTGACCAAGATCGGCCACTGGGTATCCAAGGGAGGTTCGCGCCATTGGCTCACGCCGTGGATGATGTGATTGAACTGGCGGATTCGTTCGTTGATTACCGCAGGATTAGGCAACTTGTCGCGATATAAAAACTCCATGGCCAACTCCCAACGTTTAAGTTTCATAGACAGTTTGGCACGAAGAGGAGAGGCTCGCAATAGAGAAAAGACCTAGAGATTTAAATTTTCAGGCTTGATGACGATGCAGCCGAATCGTTTTGCTTTGCCTTTGGCTTTTAGCACCTTTTTGTCTTTAGAAATCAAGTACCGAGCTGAGCATAAACGAGCCAAATTGAAAAACTTATCATCATCGTGATCTTTGCAATAACCTTCAGTTGGCAAGGGCTCATTAATAAGCCAATGCAGCTTAATCCACGCATGAAGTTTTTCTTTAATTTGACTTTCAGTTAGCTTAAATTGAGAGCGGGAAATGACATCGGCAAACTCATAAAGGGTATCGTAATGACCGAGTGCAAGAAGTTGGCCTGAAGCGAGTGATTTTTGAATTGACTCCGTATTTTTATCAGCAAAGAGCAATATGTCCAGGACGACATTGGTGTCCAAAACGCAGCTTGGAGCGCTTAAAGGGCGCTCGATAAAACGGGCGCCCTTCAAATAATTGATCAGATCAATTTTTTGCGGTGACATTTAAGGAAGTAAATCGGCCACAGCATTGGCTTCAGCCAAAAGTTCATCACGGGTAACATCCAAGCGATGACGAACTTCTTCAGTGATCGGCATATTGCTGATGATCTGATAACGACCTTCGCCGGGACACAGGCAGGGAAAGCCGAAAACCAAACCTTCCGGAATGCCGTAACTGCCGTCAGAGGGGACGGCCATTGTGCAGCACTTGCCTTGGCTGCCCAAAATCCAGTCACGCATATGATCTAAAGCGGCGCTTGCGGCAGACGCAGCAGAGGATGCACCGCGAGCTTTGATAATTTGTCCGCCACGGGTTGCTACGTTTTTAATAAATTCTTCTTGCCATTGCGCATCGAATTGATCGGCCAAGCGGTGTCCTTTATAACGCAAGAAACGGATGTCCGGATACATCGTGTTGCTGTGGTTGCCCCAAACAAAAACTTGCTCAACACCGGAAACAGGTGCCTGAAGCTTTTCGGCAACGCGGGCCATTGCGCGGTTTTGGTCCAAACGCATCATGGCTGAGAAGCATTCGCGTTTAAGATCCGGTGCATTGCGCATGGCAATATAAGCATTCGTATTACAGGGGTTGCCGACGACCAAAACGCGCACATCACGAGAGGCTCGTTCGTTTAAGGCTTGGCCCTGGCGTTTGAAAATTTCCCCATTGGCTCGAAGAAGATCGGAGCGGTCCATACCGTCTTTACGAGGCTGCGCGCCGATTAAGAATACGCATTGAGCACCGTCGAAAAGGTCCTTTTCGTCCGTATGAGCGCTCATTTCAGCTAAAAGCGGAAAGGCACAGTCGGACAGTTCCATCATCGTGCCCTTCAGACGAGCCTGACTTTCAGGCGTATTGCGAGCGAGAAGTCTTAATTCAACGGGTTGTTGATGACCGAAGAGGTCACCGGATGCAATACGAAACAAAATGGAGTAACCGATGGAGCCGCAGGGGCCCGTCACTGCAATACGGATAGGACGCGTCATTTTTTCTTCCTGATAGGCACTACAAACGGGGATATTATAAAAAAATGAGGGCCGATCGTTAAAAATTTGATCGGCCTATCTAATTATTGAGGCTTAGATTATTTATTTCTTTTCAGGCTTTTTGCCGAACCATTTTTCGTAAATCTTGTCGTATTCACCATTTTCTTTGATGGTCTTTAACCCCGTATTGATGATTTTATGCATCTTTTCATTGCCCTTAGCCATGGCAAAACCATTTTGCTTATGGGTATAGAGGTGGGGGACCAAAACGATATCTTTTTCAGCTTTATGAGCGAGATAAAATTCCGTGACGATCTTATCGACTAAGACGGCTTCACAGCCGCCCATTTTCAATTCCATAAAGGCTTCGCCTGTTTGGTCAAAGGCAACGAGCTTTGCATCTTTGATTTCCTTTGCGAGCAAGGCGCCGGTGGAACCGATTTGAGCACATACGCGTTTACCTTCCAGGTCATTCATGTGCTTATATTTATCAACATTTTTGGCATGAACCGCCATAATCAGACCGCCGACATCATAGTAAGGGTCTGAGAAGGTGACTTGTTTTTGACGTTCAGGGGTTATTGTCATGCCGGCTGCCGCCACATCAATCATGTTGCTTTGCAAGGCGGGGATAATGCCTGCAAATTGCATATTTTGAATCTTGGCTTCATTGCCGGTTGCTTTGGCGATGGCTTTGATCAAATCAATATCAAAACCCACAATTTCGTTAGTCTGTGGGTCTTTGTATTCATAGGGTGCGTAGCCCGCATCGGTTCCTACCAAAATAGTGGCAGCGTTAACACTGGTGGCCGCTAAGGCAGTCATGGCAATGGCTGCGAGAAACTTTTTCATCATTTTTCCTTAAGTGGTTCAAGCGATTTCTCGCAGTTTACGCAAAGCCAGTTTAATCTTTAATCATGTCTAAAAAAACGATCTGAAAACAAAGGTCGACAAAATTAAAATCGACGACATGATAAAAAAGTTTAGTTAAATCAATAAATTAGTTATCTAAGCAAAAAATATTAGAAATAATTTATCGGAATTGAAGGTTTTAAAATTTGAATTCATTCCGAAACTTTTGAGTATATTTGCCTAATCCTTAAATTAATCTATTAATCAGATAGATAGTTGATGTTGCATTCTTTTTGTCGACATTATTAACGACAAAATCAACAATCTTTAAATTTGATGAATGTCAAATTAAACAAATCTATTTCATGATTTTCAAAAAGTGTTTTTGGTGAGCATCTGTTCAAATTAAAGAAAATCCAATTAGTCTTGATTAAAATTTCTGCGATAACGGTAGATAGGTATTTTTATGCGTAAAAAAATTACAGTCGGGTTAGTCATGATGGCCTTGGCGACTTCTGTTTTCGCAGCCGCCAATGAAGATGCTGAATTCGTAACCCCCGAAGAGCTCGGTTGGGAAGCCGGTGTTGTAGCACCTAGTCCTCTGGATCCGGATTATGTTGATCCGGAATTTAAAACCCTAGAGGAAGCAGAAAAGGCAAAGGCGATCGGTGAAGCGGAACTCAAGCGCATTCAAAGACTTCGCGAGGGACATACCTATCTTTGTCAGAAAAAGGTCTTTGTCAACGATTGCATAGAACGGGCTGAAAGTGTCCTTTATAAACGTACACGTATTGCCAATCAATTGATTCGTAAGGCAGATCATCAAATTCGGATTTTCAAGTCCAAGGAGCGTCGTTCTCAGGCCGCTCAGGAACCTTCCATGCCGGCACAACGGGGAAGCGTTAAAAGTAACGATGAAAAAATTGCCAAGCAATCGGCTCGTCAGCAACAAGAGCAGGCCAATGTGGCAGCTTATGAGGCAAAACTTAAAGCACAGGATGAACGCATAGCGCAGTTGCAAAAGGAAGCGGCTGAACGAAAGGCCAAGCGTGAAGCACGAAAGGCCGCTTATGAAGCTGAACGTCAAAAACGCGAACAAGCTCAGAAGCTTCAGAAAGAAAACAGTCAAAAAGAGGGCCTCTTTTAGTTCATGGATTCCCGCTTAGAAAAAGCCATTGTCGAAGCGTTTGATGCCAACGGTCCATTGTGTCGCCAAATTGAGGGATTCAAGCGCCGTGACAGCCAATTGCAATTTGCTCAAGCAGTGGGGCAAGCTATTCAAACGCAGGGTGTTGCTGTCGTGGAAGCCGGCACCGGCACAGGGAAAACATTTGCTTATTTAGTGCCCGCGATTCTTTCTCGCTCTAAAACGATTGTCTCCACGGCCAGTAAAACACTTCAGGATCAGTTATTCGAAAAAGATGTCGGTCGAATTTGTTCAGCGCTTGCCGTCGATGCCGATGTGGCTGTGCTTAAAGGCCGGGGAAACTATATCTGCAAAGAACGTTTAGAAAGGCTTGTGGATCGAGGTCTTTTGCCTGAAGCAGACAGTTATAAGCGTTTGAAAAAAATCATTGACTTTGCCAGGCGGGACGCAACCGGTGATAAAAACGATATTCCCGGGATACCGGAAAAAGATCCGCTGTGGCCCTGGGTGACGAGTACAAAAGACAATTGTTTGGGTAAATCAAAGTGTCCGCACTATGACGATTGTTTTGTCAATCGTGCCCGAGCTCGCGCTCATGAAGCCGATATTGTCATTGTCAATCATCATCTCTTTATGGCCGATCTCAGTCTCAAAGATGACACCATGGCCGAGTTATTACCCGACGCCGACTTGGTGATTCTCGATGAAGCTCACAAGCTGCCCGATATTGGAATCAATTATTTTTCAGACATCTTCTCGCTTTGGGAATTACAGGATTTTTCTGAGGAAGGCCGCTTGATCGGAAAAGCTCATGCGGCAGGCGTTGTCCGATGGGATGATGTCTTTCTTGATGTAAAAAAAGCTGCCCTTAATCTTCACCAGATTATTCACCGGGGTCTGGGGGTGGAAATTGATACAGAAATTGAAATCAATTCCATCGAAGGTTTCGCCCAGAGTATTAAAGAGCCTTTTGAAAAACTGATTGAGTCCGTTCTCACCATTGCCAAGACTTTTAAATCTCTTGAAGGCTCAAACGAGGAGTGCGATCTTTTTTCAGACAGAGTTGCTGATCTTTTAAAACGGATGCAGGACTGGCAAGTCACGCTCACGAATCCTTCGGCGGTTAAGACGGTCGGTGGAATCCCCTCCGTACTTTGGCTTCGTTTAACAGAGCAAAATGTCTTTTTCTCCAATACGCCGCTCTCGCTTGCACAACCTTTTGCGAAAGCCCGCGAGAAAATGCATAACGCTTGGATATTAACAAGCGCCACCATTTCAACTCGAAAAGATGACGGCAGTGCTGATTTTTCCTATTTTTTAGGCGAATTGGGTCTTTCAAAAGAAACCCAGACCTACACGTGGGACAGCCCTTTTAATTTTGCTTATCAGGCTCGTTTTTATCTGCCTAAAAATTTACCGGGAGTTTTTGAAGACAATTTTGCGCATGAATTGGTTGAAGCAACCTGGCCTTTATTGCAGAAGACGCAAGGCAGAGCTTTTTTCCTTTGCACGAGTTTCCGTTCAATGGAAGCCATTGCCAATGAATTGCGCTTAAGGATGGGAGCAAACTTCACTTTATGTGTTCAGGGCGAAGCGCCGAAGTCGGAATTGCTCGATCGCTTTAAGTCCATGCCCAATGCGGTGTTGGTGGGTTCAATGAGTTTTTGGGAAGGCGTTGATATGAAAGGCGACGCGCTTCAGCTTGTCGTGATCGATAAAATGCCCTTCGCTCAATTTGACACCCCGGTGGCTCGAGCGAAGAAAGACTGGTTTGCCAATCAGGGGAAAAATCCTTTTATGAGCTATCAGCTGCCGGAAATGATTACGACTTTGCGCCAGGGAGTCGGTCGCCTAATCCGCAGTGAAAATGATTTCGGAGTCATTGTTTTCGGCGACAATCGTCTGTTGCAAAAGCGTTATGGTCGTGTCGTTCTTGAAAGCCTGCCGGCCATGATTCGAACGCAGGAATTTGCTCGGGTTTATTCATTTTTAGATAACCCGGATGAGGCTTATTGATGGCTCGTCGTGAACAATATGGATTAACCTGGTGGGGACAAGCGTGGCTAAATGCGCTTTTAGCTTGTGACCATGACAATCGCTTGCCCAGAGGTAAGACCTATTGCAATAAGGGAAACGTCCTTCAAGTCGATATCAACCCGGAAACATTTGCCATTGAAGCCGTTGTTCAGGGCAGCGTTACGGCTTATGAGGTCCGTATTCAGCTCGAACGCTTCAGTTCTGATAAAGTAGAAAAACTCATACACTGTCTGCGAGCTCGAAGCGACCTTGTTGCAAGACTTCTGGATAATGAGCTCCCCATTGAATTGGCGAGTATTTGTAGTGACTTAGGATTGAGACTTTTCCCTGTCAACAGTTTTGATCTTCAATGCACCTGTAGCTGTCCTGATTCAGCAAGGATTTGTAAACATGTCGCCGCGGTTATTTATTGGCTCTCACGAGCCATCGACTCGGATCCATTTTTAATTTTCACCCTTCACGGCGTTCAACTCGTGGAGAAACTCAAGCAGGCCGGACTGAACGCGTCCGAGGCGGTTGAAGATCGAGCGGTTACACTTCAAGAGGTGGCTTCATTTGTTGATGATTTGGAGTTTCCAAACAGGCAATCACCTTTTAATTTACGCAATTTTCCCTTGAAGTCCCTTGAGTATACGGGTGAGAAAATATTTCCTCTTTTGCCGTCTGTTTTCACTTTAGGAAACTCAAAAAATTTCCCTCATGAGCTCATGGGGGCTCTTCGCCTCAATGCCAATAAGTCGCGGGCACTTTTAGTGTTCGATAACGAAGACTCACTCTCTTCTCGTTACCAGACTCAACTTCAAAAAGACTTGCAAAGGTATTTACGGCATCACTACCGTATCGCTCTGGATCAATCAAACGGTCGTGATATACGGTTGGTCGATGAAAAAGGCAGGGGAGTTGATAACGATGAAGTTTTGCGGTTAATCAGTACTCTTTTGTCGTTGCCGGAAACTTTATGCAGTCAGACACTTTCTGAGCCCCTGTATGCATTGAGAGTTTTATTTCGTCTGGTTGACCGCATTTATGAATCGGCCGCGTTTATTCCGGTTGTGGTGGTCTCAAGTGACAAAGAGGATTGTTGGCCCCAAATTTATTGGATGCCAGCGGTCCGTTACTCTTATGTGGGATCGGTTTTTGCTGATTTCTTGCAAACTTTCGTACCGTACTTTGATTCGCTTTTCGATTTCGCAGACTTAGAGTGCCGATCCGATAAGCAAAAGGCTTACTTGGGATTAACCTTTGCGATCACGCTTTGGCATCGAGTTTTATCTTCAGACTTTAAACTCAGTGCAGGTGGTCTGTTTTTTGCTTCGCCTTCGAGTACCGATGTTTATTTTAATTGCAACAGCACACTTTCTCACACGCTCGCGCAATACCTCAGAGTGCTGAATCTGAGTTTTAATTTCCCATGGCATCCGATTTTTGTACTGACTCGATCAAGAGACAAAACGATCAATCTTCACTACCGCATTAAGGCTAAAGAAGGAAAATCGAAAGCTATTGATTTAAAAACGCTCATGCGCGGCAAAGAGTACGAGCAGGAACGATTTGCGGCCCTTAATGTCCTAACAACCCTCAAAGGACATTACCCTTTGTTGGGGGAATTGCTCGAAGCAAAAAATAATACAGTTAAGTTAGATCTCGAAACACTAAAAGCGTTTCTTTTTGAGATTGCGCCAAGTCTGACTTTACTGGGAATATCGCTCTCGATGCCGCAGTCGCTCAAAAATCTTCTTAAGCCAAAGATCACGGCTTCGGTTTCAAGCGCAAGCACAGGTAAGAGTTTTTTCTCCAAAGATGCGCTTACAGACTTCAATTACCATTTGGCAATTGGCGAGCATGTTCTGACCGAAGAAGAATTTGCCGACTTGGTGGCTCACGTCGGAGAGGTGGTTGAGTGGGCAGACGAATACATTTATGTCGATCCAGAAGAGATAGAAAAATATCGACAGAAAATTCAAAAAGCTGAGGAGATTTCTCCGCTTGAGAAGTTGCGCGCGGCTCTGATCGGAGAAATCGACGGCGTGCCGGTTTCGCTGGATAAAAATCTTAAAGAGCAAATTAACGCTATTCATCAAGTTCCAACCATAAATCTGCCGAAGCATTTAAGAGCCAAGCTTCGTCCCTACCAAAAGCGCGGCTATGAATGGCTTATGAAGAACATTCATTTAGGTTTAGGGTCCCTGATTGCCGACGATATGGGGCTTGGAAAAACGCTTCAGGTGATTGCTGTTCTTACCGCTCTCAAAGAAGCCGGGCAATTTTCGACTAAAAAAGCGCTTATTGTGGTTCCCACGACACTTTTGACGAATTGGGAGCGAGAGATCAGTAAATTTTCACCCCATTTAAAGGCTGTTATTTACCATGGGGATAAACGTAAGCTTCCTGACCAAGATGACTATGACGTACTTCTGACGACTTACGGCGTTATTCGTCGGGATGTTGAAATTTTGAGGACACTGCCCCTCAGACTTTTAGTTATTGATGAGGCGCAAGCTGTCAAAAATCATTTGACTACGCTGGCACAGTCACTTTCGTTATTAAACGCTCAAAGCGTGATCGCTATGAGTGGGACACCGGTTGAAAACCACTTAAGTGAGTACTGGTCGATTTTTTCGCTTGTGCAGCCCGGTCTATTGGGAACGCAAAAAGATTTCAAACGTACCTTTGCCAAACCGATTGAAAGTGATCGGGATCCGCAGGCCTTAGACGCTTTTAAATCTCTGACAGCGCCTTTTATGCTCAGACGCTTAAAAACTGATAAAGCGATCATCAGTGACTTGCCGGATCGGTTGGTTAATGACCGGTTTGCAACATTGACCGTCGAGCAAGCCGCTCTTTACCAAAAGACACTGACAGAGATGATGCAAAGGCTAATAACCCTTGAATCCAAAGCCAAGGAAGAGGGAATTGATGCTAAAGCAATCAGACGGGCTCTTGTACTAAAGCTCATCACCTCATTAAAGCAAATTTGCAATTCACCGTCTCAGTACCTGAAGACAGAAACAGATGTTCCGGATTCCGGTAAAGGCACAATGCTTTTGGATTTATTGAGTCAAAATTTTGAAGTGTCACGCAAAGTTTTGATCTTCACACAGTACCGTGAAATGGGAAAACGGCTGCAAGGTTGGATCGATAACTGCCTTAACGAGAAAGCACTCTTTTTACATGGAACGGTCAGCGTTAAAGAACGCATGAAAATGGTTGATCGTTTCCAAAATGATCCGACCGCTCGGGTGATGATCCTGTCACTTAAAGCCGGTGGAACGGGGTTGAATTTGACAGCCGCCTCAAGCGTGATTCACTATGATCTGTGGTGGAATCCCGCCGTTGAGTCTCAAGCGACTGACAGAGCCTATCGAATCGGTCAGAAGCGAGATGTTTTAGTCTACCGTTTTGTGACGGCAGGCACCTTTGAGGAAAAGATCAACGAGATGTTGGCGAGTAAAAAGGAACTCGCGGATTTAACCGTTAATGTTGGAGAGAAGTGGATTGGAGATTTGTCCTCGGAAGAACTCGACCGTGTTTTAAAGCTGTCTGTCTGATACAACCGGATGAAAAAGCAGAGAAAAATTAAGGGGTGATTGGTCGGTTTGGCTAATCACCCCTGATAATCAGAAGGTCGGATAAATTAACGTTCGCGATTTTGGTTGAGTTCAATAACGCGGTTGACGTCAGACTCTAAATCCTTAACCCCGAGTTGTTCATAGCAATCACGGATGAGCTTTAAAGCGTCATCGGAATAGGGCGTTTGTTGGAAAGTGCGCACGACATTTTGAGCGCGTTCAATGGCGGCCACGTAGGCGTGACGGTCGTAGTAGAACTTGGCAATGTTGTATTCAGAGTGGGCCTGAGACAGAACCAGTTCGTGCATACGGCGACGAGCTTCGTGAGCGTAGCGAGATTGCGGGAAGCGTTCCACCAATTCCTTAAACGTATCAAAAGCTGTACGAGCGGCATCAGAATCGCGCTCATAAATATCCTGCGTGAGCAGCGCCGTAAAGATCGTGTCACGTTGGTTAAGCGTTGCCAACGCCTTCAGATAGAGTACATAGTCACTATTGGCGTGGTTGGGATATTGACGCAGGAATCGGTCACAGGCTTGGACGCATTGAGCGGCGTCACCGTCACGCCAATAGGCGTAAGCACTTTCAATTTGTGCCTGTTGGGCGTAGCGGCCAAACGGATAACGGCTTTCCAATTTTGTGTAATAATCTTGCGCCCGAGTCCAGTCGCTGTCTTCAGCGGCCGCGCGAGCTTCTTCGTAGAGACGGTCAGCGTCCCAGCCTTGGGTAACGTCGGTTTCGATTTGCGAGCAGCCGGCGCTCATAGCGGCGATTGCGGCGGCCAATGCAAAAGTTGCCGCACGCTTGCGCAATTGATGTAAAGTTAATGCCATTGATGTGACTCTGATAAATGCGGTCAATTGATTCACGGATTATAGCGATCAGACCGCCTTTGGCTCAAGTAAATAATAAGGATATATATGTCGGCCTCATCCGAAGAAGCTCTGTATTTTGTTGTCGGTGATGAATATTCCGGTGACCGTTTAGATAAAGTGCTCGCACAGCTGATGCCTTCTGTGTCGCGCGCACGACTTCAGACCTGGATTGAACAGGGGGCGGTTACCGTCAACGGTGAGGTTACGGAGAAAATCCGCACTAAAGTGGCCGCCGGCGATGAAATTGAGGTTTTGGAGCAGCCAAGCCCCGAAGAGCTGGCTTTCAAACCGGTTGAAATGCCTCTGGATGTTGTTTATGAAGATGACGATATTCTTGTTGTCAATAAACCTGCGGGTTTGGTTGTTCATCCGGCTGCAGGCCATTGGGATGACACGCTTTTAAATGGTCTTCTTGCCAGAAATCCTGAATTAAAGACTTTGCCCAGAGCCGGTATCGTTCACCGGTTGGATCGTGATACAACTGGTTTAATGGTTGTCGTCAAGACGCTTGAGGCGCAAACCGATCTTATTCGACAGCTCCAGGCTCGAACGGTTAAGCGTGAATACTGGGCCATCGTTCATGGTCAGGCTCCGCAAGCCGGTTTTATTGATGAGCCGATTATGCGGGATCCGCGTTCACCGATTCGTTTCTGCGTGGGACAAGGTCCAAGAGCTAAAGAAGCTAAAACCCATGTACGGTTGGTCGATTTTGCTTATGTTCCCGGAGTCGGTCAGACACCATTGTCGGTTTCGTGGGTAGCCTGCCGTTTGGATACAGGACGCACGCATCAGATTCGCGTACATATGCAGTGGGCAGGATTTCCGCTGGTGGGCGATCCGCTCTATAAAGGTAAAATGAGCAAGTTGCCGGAAGGTTGTCCGCTTTCACTCATAAAACGGCAGGCCCTTCATGCCTCTCGTTTGGGGCTTGAGCACCCGAGAACAAAGGAGCTTATGCAATGGTTTGTACCCGCTCCCGACGATTTAGCTCAATTGATGACAGAAATCGGTTTTGCTCCGACTGATGAACCGGTCAGTGTTTTTGAAAATAGGTGAAAAATGATTGACGATACGACAAAACCTGCATTAGCCATTTTGCAGCCGGATTGGGATTCTATTCGGCCGGCCAATGTGGATGCTTTGATGACGCTTCGCGCAGGCGGTGTTTCTTCTGGTCCTTTTGGTGACAAGGACGGTATCGGTGGTTTTAATGTCGGTATTTACACAGGCGATGTGCCGGTATGCGTCAATATGAATCGTAATTTAGCCGCACAACTGGTGCCCACGGATCCCAAGTGGCTCAAGCAGGTTCATGGAGATCGCGTGGTCGATGCCGAGACAGCTGCACCGGAAGAAGAAGCCGATGCAAGCACAAGCATTACGCCCAATGTTGTCTGCGTGGTCCAAGTGGCTGACTGCTTGCCTGTTTTGATTGCAGAGAAAAACGGCAAGGGGGTTGCGGCTGTACATTGCGGTTGGCGCAGTCTGGCGGCGGGAATTCTTCAAAAAACCATTGAGCGGCTTCGCGAGCGAATCGGCGATCCCGATGCCCAATTTATCGCATGGTTGGGTCCCAGAATCGGTGATGATGATTTTGAGACGGGCAGTGATGTCCTTGAAGCCATGCAAACAAGTATTGACGGGGCAGAGGTTGCCTTTAAGGCCAACGAAGATGGCAAATACCTTTGCTCATTGACGACTTTAGCGCGAATGGCTTTACTGCAAGTCAAGGTCGAAGAGGTCGTTGAAGCCCGTCACAGCACTTATGCCAATCCCGAACTCTTTTATAGCTTCCGCCGTGACGGTAAAACGGGACGTCATGCGGCGATGATTTGGATTAAAGGCTAAACATGCAAAGAATTCCTCGAATCGGCGTTGTTTCCATGGGCTGTCCTAAAGCGCTCGTGGATTCCGAAAGGATCATGACCCAGCTTCGTGCCGAAGGATATGACATTGTCGGCTCCTACACGGATGCGGATTTGGTGATCGTCAATACCTGTGGCTTTTTAAATGAAGCCGTTGCAGAAAGTGTCGATGCCATCAATGAAGCAATGCACGAAAATGGACGAGTTATTGTCACGGGGTGCTTGGGGGCTAAAAAGCATTTGGACGGTACGCCCTATTTGGATGATGTCTGTCCTGATGTTTTGGGAGTGACCGGTCCGGGCGAATTCGATAAGGTCTATGAGTTGGTGCACAAGCATTTGCCTCAGCCGCATAGCCCCTACTGGGATTTGGTTCCGAAAGCCGGTTTAAAGCTAACGCCTTCACACTACGCGTACTTGAAGATTAGCGAAGGCTGTAATCACCGCTGCGCTTTTTGCATCATTCCGCAGTTAAGAGGAAAACTCGTCAGCCGACCGATAGGTGAAGTGTTGCGTGAAGCTGAATTACTGCGCGAAGCGGGCGTTAAAGAGCTGATGGTGATCAGTCAGGATACGTCTGCATATGGAGCCGATTGCCGTTATCGGATTGATTTTAATGATCAAGGGAAGGCGCTTCAGACAAAACTCTACGATTTAGCCCGAGAGTTAGGGGATATGGGCATGTGGATTCGTCTGCACTATGTTTATCCTTACCCGGCAGTTGATCAAGTGGTCGAATTGATGGCCGATGGAAAGATTCTTCCTTATCTGGACATCCCGTTTCAACATGCTCATCCCCGTGTGCTCAAGGCAATGAAGCGGCCGGCTGCAACGGAAAAAACATTGGAACGCATCCAAGCTTGGCGCAGAATTTGTCCGGATTTGACGATTCGATCAACATTCATTGCCGGTTTCCCCGGGGAAACGGAAGAAGAATTCCAATACTTGCTGGATTTCCTTCAGGAAGCTCAATTGGATCGCGTGGGTTGCTTTGCTTATTCACCGATTGAAGGGGCGGCTGCCAATGAATTGCCCGGTGCTTTGCCCGATGAAGTCCGTGAAGAGCGTCGGGATCGCTTCATGCAGGTGCAATCAAAGATTTCAGAAGAAAGAATGGCCCGAAAGATCGGTTCTATTCAAAAGGTCATTATTGATGAACCCGAAGATGAAGATGGTGTGGCAATTGGTCGTACCACGGCTGATGCCCCAGAAATCGATGGCATTATCTATGTGACGACCGATGCTCACCTCAATCCCGGCGATATTGTTGACGTGAAGGTGACGGCTAACCAAGAATATGACCTTATCGGCCGTCATATTCCGTAGGTTGCAGGCATTTGGCAATGCGTATCAGAAAACTTTTGAAATCGCTCTTTTTGGCAATCCTTGCGATTGTTCTTGTTATTGAGGGCTATTACATCGCACAAGTCCTCTGGTACAGCATTGCCCCTGTAGAGACCTCCGCTTATATTGAAAGCGAAAAGGAACGTCTGGGACGCGTTCAATTTAAGCCTGTTTTATTGAGAAATGTCGCCAATGACATGGTTCGCGCCACGGTGGCGGCTGAGGATGCAAGGTTTACCGAGCATTTCGGCATCGAATGGGAAGCGACAGGCGAAGCTTTTGTCAGTAACGTGATTGAGGGCGACCGTGCTCCGGGCGGCTCCACAATTACACAGCAAACGGTTAAAAATCTTTTCCTCACTCATGAAAAGAGTTACTTGAGAAAAGTTCAAGAAATGATTTTGGCCTTGGTTATGGAAGCGACTTGGTCAAAAGGCAGAATTCTTCAGACCTATTTGAATATTGCCGAATTCGGAGAAGGGATTTTCGGTGTCGAGGCTGCTTCGCGCCATTATTACGGTATCAGCGCCAGACGATTGTCTCATTGGCAAAGCGTATGGCTTGCGGCCATTCTCTCAAACCCAAGGTATTACGAAACGCATGGTTCGACGGACTGGCTTCGTCATCGAATTGATGTGATTGAGGGGTCAATGAAAGAGCCCCAATTTTCGAAGATCAACAACAGGATGCCTTAGCGTGGCGTTCGGCGACGCGTTTGATTAAAAGCAGATAGGCTAGCGCTGAATAAATAATCCCTTGCGCTAAGCTCACACTTAATAAAGAAGCGATTTCAGAAAGTCCAGCGCCTTCTTGACTGGCCAAAACAATTGCCTGACATCCGGGTGTTGTCGGAATGATCCAAGCAAAAGGCAGCGCCCAAGCGGCGAAATTTTCCATCGGAAAAACAAGACCGGATAAAAATACGCTGGGAGCGGAAGCTAATACAAGTCCAGCTGCGTATCGATTAGTATTCATCCAAAGCGTCAGAAACACAGCTAAGCTTGTCAAAGAGAACGTAAAAGCCAAAACAGCTGCAATTGTTGAGAGAGGATTGACGAGTGTTGGCATTGTCAACAGATGCAACCCCATTGATTCAATAAAGAAGGCCCAGAAAAGAGAGATAACCCAAAAACCTAAAAAGACCGGGAAAAAGGTACGCGTCTTTTGCATCGCCTCAGAGAAAAAGGCAGGAGGTTGCGCAGAAGAAAGCCAGCCGCCCAAAGCGATGCCGACACCAAAGAGCATAACGGCTTGGACAATAACGATAGCAACCATGGGTACGGTGTAGTAACCGTAACCGGCCACGTTGTTAAAAAGGTCTTGCGAAGTAAATGGAGCAGGAGTCATAGCCATTTGCTTAACAAGAATGGGGTTGAGACCTTGGCCAACTAAGCGTGTTGCCGCTTGTGTGATATTTTCCTCTGTCACAATCGTCAATACCGAAGCACTGACAGCTCGCCCCTTGACAGGCAGTGCGCCGTTACTGAAAACCGTAACGACCGTTTGATCTCCACGCTGTATGTCTCTAGCGTAATTTTCAGCAATAACGACAATCACATCAGCCTTGGATTGTGAGAAAGCTTTTTTTGCCTGCTCGAAATCCGCAGTCTGCAAAACTGTGTTGATGGACGGAGCCGATTGGAGCTTCTCAACTAATTCGCGAGAGGCGCGGCTTTGATCCATGTCGACAATCGCGGTGGGAATTTTCACAATGATTTGATTGTCGTAGGGCATCCCGTAAAAGACCAGGTAAAAAAGTGAAGCGATGGCAAAAACCATGAAGCTTTCCCTGGACAAAACGGCTGTACGGATTGTTTGAATGAAAATACGCCAGGCACTCATGATCGCACCTCATTTTCACCGGCGACTTCTTGAGCGATGCGCTTTTTAAATAATGCGAATCCTACCCCGAACCAGAGTAGGGCAAAGATCGCTAATTTCCCCAATGTGTAAAGCGAACTCGTCAAAGGTGCATTGAGAATCCATTCTTGTCCCTGAAAATGGAAATAATGTGTAAGGGGGAAAGTCATGGCTAACCATTGAACCGGTTCGGCCATCGAGTCCAATGGGTAAGAAAAGCCCGTGTAGGGGAAAATCGGAGCGATATAACCGACTGTGCAGCTTAAAACAATAACCCAACCCAACGGCATGAATACCCCAATCAGGAATAAGGGCAGAAGTGTCATTACCGCCATGAAAAAGGCAAGTCCAATGAGCCACAAGAGGAGGCTGCCCTGTACCCACCAACCGAGATAACCGGTCATGACGGCGATGTAGACAAAGCCATAGAATGTATAAAGAATCCACCAAGGGATGGCTTTCCCAAGAAAAGCAATGAGTGGACTGCCTTTGGCAACATCAAGCCAAAGTTTAACTTTTTTGTCGTGCCACTCGGCAAGCAATCGGCTCGCCAATGCCAAAGCAAGCCCTAAATGTAAAATCCCGGGAATTAACGTGGGCAGAATATAAGCTTGGAAGTTAAAGGCGATGTTGCCCAAAGTAATCGAATGTACACCGATTAACTCGGTCGCTCTTTTGGCTTGCTTTTCGTTTAATCCTGCCGTTTGAGCCAACTTCACTAAATTTTCTTTTTGAAAAGCAAGTAGCGCCTGTTTGATATCCAACTCTAGAGTTGTGGCTATTGCATAAAGAGATTTGGGGAAATAAAGCTCAAGCGAGGAAGCATCAGGCTTACCGCTTCGATCGAGCCACCGGTCAGGAATAGTGAGGTAGGCGTAGATATCAGAACGCTTCAAGGCTTTTTGCGCTTCAAGCGGGGAATCGTAGGAGACTAATTTAACCGAAGGAAGCGCATCCAGTTTCGCCTCTAATTCGATGGATTCGGGTTGATGGTCAAGATTGACCACGCCGACCGGTACATCACGGATCATCCCTTGGCCAAAGAGCCCTGCAATTAAAAGACACCAGATGACAGGCATAACGATAAACATCGCTATGTCCCACGGACTTCTGAGAACAGTCCGCACTTCTCGACAGATGCTTTCAATCAGCGCAACTCTGACACTCATGGTCATTGCCGTTTTTTAGCGGTTGACGATTACGCTCATGCCGGGACGTAAATCGGATACGTGCTGAACAGGCCGTGCGCGAACTTCAAAAGTTCTTAAGTCATAGCCGCTGGATTGTCGGGTTGCACGCCAGGTTGCGTAATCGCCTCTTGGGTTAATAAAGTAAACCTTAAATTGGACGTTTTTGGCATTTAATGCGGGAATCTCTGCTGACAGCACTGCCCCCTTAGTGATTTTCGGCAAGTCGTCTTCACGGATGTTAAAGACCGCCCATTGATCTGAAAGGTCAACAAGGGTAGCCAATGGCAGCCCTGCAGCAGCGACCTCACCGATTTCCACATAGATTCGAGAGATTTCACTGGCAATGGGGGAGGTTACATTTTTTTCTTTAACTAAACTTTCCACCTGTTCAACACCGCCTGTGGCTTGTGCCGTTAAAGCGGTGGCTGCCTGCTTTTCCTGCGTTCTTGCTCCGGTAAGGGCAATGTCATACTGCTCTTTAGCAGCGGCAAGCAATTCGTCAGCGCTTTTCTTCTGTGCAAGCGCCTCGTCGTGCTTTTGTTTAGAAATTAAGCCTTCGCGATAAAGAGCATGAACACGATTAAATGTTTTTTGTGCCAATTCCTGACCGGCTTGAGCCCTTTGCATTTGGGCTTTGGCGGCACGAATTTCCTGAGGTCTTGCACCTTCATCCACGAGACTTTGTCGGGCGGTTGCCGCAGACTTTAAGGCTTCAACTTCTTTGAGTTTAGCCTCAACTTCGGGAATATCCAGCGTCATAAGCAGTTGGCCGGCGCTTACCGTGTCACCTTCATGGACGGGAAGAGTTTCAACACGGCCTGTCACTTTGGCTGCTACATCAACGGTTTTAGCCTGCATGACGCCGTACAAAGGTTCTTCGGACGGATGAGTTCCCATCCAGAAACCAACCCCCAAGACAAGCAAGCAGGCCACTGCTGCCGCGCTCAGTAATACCGGTTTATTTACTTTTTTCGTGTTCGATTCTGTCATTGTTCTACAACCGTTATATCGGGACGCTTAAAGGTGTCCATGAAATCCAACATCGTACCGCTTGCTGCGTGCAACAAACTATAGGCTACAACGAATCGGTAGGCTGCTACGCGTTGAGCAACCTGAGCGGCAATCAATTTATTGCGAGCATCATTGACATCATCAATGGTTGATAACCCTTCTTTAAATGATCGTTCGCGAAGTTTTACATTTTCTTTAGCCAGATCAATGGAACTCGTGCTCAAACGATATTGTTCCAAAGCTTGGTTGCTCTTAAGCCAAGCGACTTCAACCACTTTGTTGATCTCATTTCTGGCTTGACTTTGAGCTGCTTGAGCTTTATTGACCAGCGCCTGAGCGCTGCCGACGCGTGCCGAGCGGTCGCGGTTGTCCCAAAGAGTAAAACTGATGCCGATTCCGGCAATCCAATCCGGTTCGGGCAAAGTCAGGTAATGCTTGATCATGTTGTAATGACCGAAGAGGTATACCTGCGGGTGATAGCTGCCTTTGGCGGCTTGTACACCCATGCGTGCCTGTTCATGCTGCGCTTCAAGTGCTTTGAGCGTCGGGTTGTTGGCGAGAGCCAGGTCTTGCCAGTAAGAAAGTGTTTTAAGGTTTTTCGTGACAAACATCGGCGTATCGAGCTTACCGATGGTCTCTTCACGGAGTAAATCCGCAAGTTCTGTTTCGGCCACTTTTCGATCCGTTTGAGAACCGATAAAGTCTCTTTCGGCCGCATCACGGTTGACTTGAGCGCTCATGCGTTCAATTTTGGCAATCATGCCGGCTTTCTCAAAGCGTTTGGCGCGGTTCAAGTCACGTTCTTGCTGCTTGAGTAAATCGGCACGAAGTTTTTCAACACTGCGGGCCAACTGCACACCAAAATACTTCTGAACCAAAAGCGAATCGAGTTCATCCTTGGTTTTATCGTGACCGGCTCGGGCCTGTCTTAATGCAGCCTGCGTTGCATTTTGTTTGGCACTGATAGCGCCGCCCGTGTAAATCGGCCAAATCATGTCAACAGAAGCTCGAGGACCGGAAATATCTTCTTCAAAATCAATTTTAAATTTATTCTGACCGAGCAGACCGGAAACGGCAGGAGGCAACGCCTGGCCTATTTGACCTAATCCTGCGCCGGCCAATGGATTATCAAAAGACATATTGATGTCTTTTCGCCCCTCAACCTGTTGAGCGTTTAAAGTAATTTTAGGTCCGCTTAATGATCGGGATTCCTTGACTTGCTGCTGCCTTTGCTCAATGTCTGCCTGACTTATTTTGAGCATATCGGCTCTTTCCAGCATGAGCGCTCGGGCATGCTCAAAGCTCACTCCGGCGCCATAGGCGGGGAATGCGCAGACCAGGGTGCAAATTGTGGCTGCCAGAAAAAGTTTTTTCATAAAATAAGACCTACTTTGGGTTCATTGTAGCCAGAAAAAACATTAATTTTCATCGCCCTTTGGGTTACGATCGAGCGCTTTAACAAAGCCTCTTAAATAAGCCAGGCGAGATTCAATGGTCGGTGTCGATGTTTCAATTTTGAGTTTTGTTGCGCCCATCATGCGCATATTTTTGCTCTTTTGCATGAGTTCAATTAAACGCATGGGCTCGAAATGCGGTTTAGCAATGAAAGTGACAATAATGACCGATTCCGTCGCTTCGATACGTTCGATTCCCAGGTGTTGACAATACAGGCGCAAACGATGGGTTTCAATGAGCGTATTGGCTTCGGTGGGCAGTTTCCCGTACCGATCACCAAGTGCCTCTCGTACGGTTTCAATAGCGTTAAAGCTTTCACAGCTAGCTAATTCTTTGTAGAAAGATAAGCGTTGATGGACGTCTTCAACATAGTCTGAGGGTAAAAGCGCCGGTGCATGAAGGTTGATTTCCGCCATGGCTTGAAATGGCGCGTCCAGGTCAAAAGACTCATTGTTGCGCATGCTCTTAACCGCGCGTCTGAGCATTTGGTTATAGAGATCGTAACCAACAGCGGCAATTTCACCTGACTGATGTTCACCGAGTACTTCACCGGCGCCGCGAATTTCCAAGTCATGCATCGACAGATAAAAACCGCTACCCAAGTCTTGCAGATTTTGAATGGCTTCCAAACGCTTTTGGGCATTTTGCGTCATCGCCTCTTTACCAGGTGTGAGTAAATAGGCATAGGCCTGATGGTGACTTCTACCGACACGACCACGCAGTTGGTGCAATTGGGCCAAACCGAATTTGTCGGCACGGTGCATGATAATCGTGTTTGCAGTCGGAACATCAATACCGGTTTCGATAATCGTTGTGCATAACAGCACGTTGTAGCGCTGTTGGTAGAAATCACGCATGACCGATTCAAGTTCTCGCTCATTCATCTGCCCGTGACCGACAACGATGCGGGCTTCGGGAATGAGCTGTGTGAGCTGCTCTCGTCTGTTTTCAATCGTTGAGACGTCGTTATGAAGAAAATAAACTTGTCCGCCACGCTTTAATTCACGCATGACAGCCTCACGAATGACTTCTGGTGTCTCCTTTCTGACAATGGTTTTAATGGCCAAGCGCTTTTCGGGTGCCGTAGCGATAACAGAGAAAGATCGGATACCCTCCAGGCTCATGGCAAGTGTGCGCGGAATCGGGGTCGCGGTCAGTGTCAAAACATCGACTTCAGCACGAAGTTTTTTAAGTACTTCTTTTTGTCTGACGCCGAAACGGTGTTCTTCATCAATGACAACCAATCCTAAGCGGGCAAAATTTACTTTTTCGGATAAAAGCTTGTGTGTCCCGACAACAATATCAATTGTGCCGTTCTCAAGGCCCTCAAGAACTTGCGTGCTTTGTTTAGCGCTTCTAAAGCGCGAGAGTTCAGCTACGCGAACGGGCCAGGCTGAGAATCGGTCTTTAAAGGTATGAGCGTGCTGTTCGGCCAATAGAGTGGTCGGGCAGAGAATAGCAACTTGCTTTCCGCCCATGACCGCGGCAAATGCAGCCCGAAGAGCCACTTCTGTTTTGCCGAACCCGACGTCCCCGCAGACAAGCCTATCCATTGGCTTATCCGCCTTCATGTCATCGAGCACCGCTTCAATGGCAGCTTGCTGATCGGCCGTTTCTTCAAAAGGGAAACTTTCAGCAAAAGCCTCATAATCGGCTCGGGAAAAGCGGAAAGCGTGTCCCTGACTTTTTTCACGCATTGCGTAAAGATTTAAAAGTTCCGCTGCCGTATCGCGAACCTTTTCCGCCGCTTTTTTCTTAGCTTTTTCCCAATCATTCTTTCCCAAATGGTGAAGGGGAGCATGTTCCGCGTCGCTGCCGCTGTAACGGGAAATAAGCTGAAGCTGCGCAACCGGAACGAAAAGCTTTGCATCGTTGGCATAGTCAAGCCGTAGAAACTCTTCCTTTCCATTGGCCGTGTCAATCGTTTGAAGCCCCGCGTAGCGACCGATACCATGTGTGATATGAACAACAGGATCGCCGATTTTTAATTCTGCGAGATCGCGAATCATCATATCGACGTTGGTGGTGTGAGCCTGACGTCTTAAAGTGCGACGGGGCGCTGTGGCGTAAAGTTCCGTTTCTGTAAGAAGCGTTATGCCTTCAGTACTTAGTCCTTGATATAAAGGTCCTACTGTCAGCATCACCGGTTCAGTGTCGCTTACGAACTCGTTAAAACTATCAGCATAAGGAACTTTGAGACCGTTTCGGTCAAAAAGCTGACTGATTGTTTCGCGGCGACCGACACTGGGGGCCATGATCAAAACGCGATGCTTCCGAGTTTTTTCTTCATCAATGAGTCTTTCCAGATTTTCAAGAGGCCTATCGGCTTTTCGGTCCACGAGAACGCGTGTGCTGATTGGGCTGTCTTCCGTTTTACCTTGAAAGCGAACAAAGCGCTTGAGCTCCGTGAAAAAGCCCTCGCTTGTCTCATAGAGCATTTCAACGGGTAAAACCGGTCTTTCCGGATCTGCTTTTAAAAATTTGTACCGGCCTTGAGTCTCTTCGATAAAACGGTTAAGTGCGGTTTCCACATCGCCCAGCATTCCGATTAACGTGCACTCTTCATTGAGATACGAGAAAAACGTTGCCTTTTCTTCGAAAAATAGGGGGAGGTAGTACTCAATGCCAGCGTTGATAATGCCGTGAGTGAGGTCTTTATAAAGAATGGCCTTAGAGGGGTCGCCAGTGAAAAATTCCCGCCATTTTGCTCGGAAATCAACTAACGCTTGAGCATCGGTGGGAAATTCTCTACCCGGCAACACTCGGATTTCATCCACCGTTTCCAGCGATCGTTGTGAATCTGGATCAAAGGAGCGAATAGAATCAATTTCCGTGTCAAAAAGGTCTAAACGAAAGGGTGTTTTAGCTCCCATGGGGAAAATATCAATCAAACTTCCGCGAACACTGAATTCACCGGGAGCGACGACTTGACTGACATTTTGGTAGCCGGCGCTCACCAGTCTTTCCCGAAGAGTAGCCGCATTAATTTCTTCGCCTTTTTTAAAGAAAAAGACTCGTCCGGATAGATAAGCGGGGGGCGCGATGGTTTGCGCCGCAGTGGTCCCCGTCAGTAAAACAACATCAATTTGAGAACGCGATTCATTGGGATTGGCTAGTTTGTAGAGAATTTCCAATCGCTCGCTGACCAAATCCTGATGAGGACTAACCAAATCGTAAGGTAGGGTTTCCCAATCCGGAAAATAAACAACATTGAGTTGCGGGGCAAAGTAGCTGATTTCATCTTTGAGTCGAAGACACTGAGAGGCATTATCGGCAATAAGAACAAAGAGTTTCCCCTCTTCGTGCGTCTGCAGTGCAGCCTGAGACAACCAAAGTGAATCGGCACCGCTTGCACCTAATGTGAGTGTTCTTTTAGCTTTATTGCTAAGGTGGGAGATGTCCCTTCTGATTCTGTCGCGAAGATTATCAAACATGTTTGCCCCTTATTTATTCAGAGCGTAATTATGGCTACTTTTTTCTTTTTTCGTTTGTTGGCTTCTGTGGTGTTCGATTCTTTGAATCTTCTATACAATCGGTGCCCATAAGGAGAGTTTCCATGGCTTTAAGTGGCGACGCAAAACTTTGGCGTGGCATTGTTTGTACACTCGTTGGTGGTATCGGCTGGGGTTTTTCAGGCGCCTGCGGACAATACTTGTTTACTCATCAAGATGTTCGTCCCGATTGGTTGACTGTTGTTCGAATGGTGATCGCGGGCATCTTGCTTTGCGTGGCTTTTATTCCAACGCATTATCGAGCGATGCGTCCGATTTTTAAACCGGGCTTACACTGGCTATGGTTATTGATTTATGCCTTAGGCGGTTTAATGATCAGCCAGTTTGGTTACTTAACAGCGGTTAAGTACACCAATTCCGGCACAGCTACGATGCTGGTTTATTTCAATCCGGTTTTCATTTTGGCTGCCGTATGTTTGATTCAGTCCAGGCCTCCGATGCCTCGTGAGATTTTAGCGATCATTTGTGCCTTAGTGGGAACCTTTTTTGTGGCTACTCACGGTGACCTTAGCCATTTAGCTATTTCTGCTGAAGGTTTGTTTTGGGGGCTAACCAGTGCATTTGGTATCGCAGTCTATACGATTTTACCGGCCCGCTTTCTTTCAAAATACCCCACTCAGGCTCTAATGGGTATAGGGATGTTGGTAGGTGGACTGATTACTGGTTTCATTATCGATTTCCCTTCAATCAGTTTTCAATTGGATACATACGGCATTGTTGCTCTGATTCTGATTATTCTGTTAGGGACAATTGTCGCTTTTATGCTTTATATGCAAGGTGTATCGGATTTAGGCAGCGTCAAAGCGAGCATGATCGCCTGTGTTGAACCTATATCCGCAGCTGTCTTCTCAGTCGTCTTTTTCGGTACGCAGTTTGCAACGATGGATTACTTGGGCTTTGCCTGCATCCTTGCTACCATATTCATTCTTGGCAGGCGCTAGAAAGGTTTATCGGTATGTCCAAACGTATTTTGTTGATCCCGGCCGCAGGGGTTGGGGAACGGATGAAAATCGGTTATCCGAAGCAATATTATCCCTTGCTTGATAACACATCCATGCTTGAAGTGACCGTGAATCGGCTACAGGATATGCATCTTTTTGATCAGATTGCGGTAGTGGTGTCCAAGAACGATTCCTACATTGAACAGTGTCATTTTCACGGAGATGTTTGTATTTTCCCCTGTGGGGGAGAAACTCGGGCGGAATCTGTTTTAAATGGTTTGGTGGCATTAAATCCGACAGATGATGATTGGGTCTTTGTACACGATGCAGCTCGTCCTTGTCTGGATCGTGAATCTGTTGAAAGACTGATGGAGGCGATTGAGTCGGAAGCGATTAACGGAGCAATTTTGGCTATGCCCGTTACCGATACGATTAAGTGGGTCGGCTCTTGCGGTCTCATCGAAAAAACCATCGACCGCTCGCATTGCTATCGGGCGCAAACTCCTCAGGTATTTCAAGCGGGCGCTTTGCGCGCCGCATTAGTTGAGGCAAAAGGGGCTGTAACGGATGAAGCAAGCGCGATGGAAGCGCAAAATGCAAAAATCCGAATTGTGGAGGGCTCCGCTTTTAATATTAAGGTCACTTATCCTGACGATATAGAAATTGTCAGAAACTATTTGTTGAATTCAGAACAGAAGAAGGATTGAAAATGAGTTTTCGTATTGGACAAGGCTATGATATTCACCGCCTGGTTGAGGGCCGTCCTTTGATTTTGGGCGGTATTACGATTGATTATGAAAAAGGACTTTTGGGTCACTCTGATGCCGATGCGCTTTTGCATGCTATCACCGATGCTCTGTTAGGCGCAGCCGGATTGGGGGATATCGGTCGCCATTTTCCGGATACTGATCCTGCTTATAAGGATGCGGACAGCAAAATTTTATTGTCCGATGCGGTCGGTCTTGTGGTTAAAGCCGGTTGGGCAATCGTCAATGTGGATGCTACGGTCATTGCACAAGCGCCTAAACTTGCTCCCCATATGGAAGCCATTCGAGAATCCGTTGCCCAGGCAATCGGCATTGATCTTCAACGCGTGAACATTAAGGCCAAGACCAAGGAAGGGTGCGATGCCGTCGGCCAAAAAGAAGCCATTGAAGTTCACGCCATCGCACTGCTTGAAGCTTTTTAGTATTCAGGCGTGATGATTATTTATTTCTAGGCAAAAGCGTATCGGTTGGTGCCGTTTGTTCTTCGAGAACCGGTTTTTCATTTCGTTTATTGGCAAGCGGCATCACCAATTCAACGATTAAGCCGTGCGGGTGGTTCGAAGACAGCTTGATGTGACCGCCTGAACGTTTAACCACACGAACAACGATGGCGAGCCCCAGACCGGCCCCTTTCGCACCGCCGCGAGCCGTGTCTCCGCGTTCAAACGGACGGACAATTCGAGCCATTTCTTCAGCAGGAACTCCAACACCTTTATCACAGATGCGAAGCATTGCTTCATCGCCTTGACGCAGAACCTGAATGTTCAATTCCAAAAGTCCTGACTCAGGCGTTCTGCCGTAGCGGTCAGCATTGACGAGCAGATTTTGGATCGCACGGACAAGTTCAGTCGGATGAGCCATCACGAAGAGGTTACCCATTAGGCTCGTTTCAATCTTCACATCGTCTTTGGTGCGCAGGCGCATGTCACCAATCGTTTCATACACCATTGCCCCAAGGTCAACCCGTTCAAGCGGTTGCTTACTGCGTTTGGCATAGGCCATGAATTGGTTGACGATGCTTTCCATTTGCTCAAGGTCGCTCACCATCGCGTCGCGAGAATCGTCCGGCAAATCAGCTAATTCGATTTCAAGGCGCATGCGGGTTAAGGGCGTGCGTAAGTCATGGGAGACACCGGCTAATAGCAGTTCTCGGTCATCTTCCATGCGCTCGAGTTCTCGCACCATATGGTTAAAGCTGTGATTGACGGCTTCAATTTCGGCAGTTCGAGTGTTTTCCGGCAGGAGATCGGGTTTTTCCCCTCGTCCTAATTTTTTAGCCGCTTCACTTAATTGAGCCAACGGTTTAACTGTGCGTTGTGTGAGAACCGTCGCACCAAGGGTGCCAACTAAAAAGGCCACAAATGCCCAGAAAACCCAAGTCGTGCCGAACGGGGGATCCAATAGGTCGTTACGGATCAATAGCCAATAGTCATCGCCTTCAATAACCATGGATACCCAAACGCCTGTTTCGCCGTTGACTTCACCGGCGACGATCGTGCTGTTGCCTAAGACCTCTTTTGTTTGACTGTCAATGAGTTCAGCGATATTGCCTTGAGCATGTAAGGGTTTCCAAGTATCGGAACTTTCTTTCGGGATAATTCGCACGCCCTCACGATAAGCGAGCACATGCAGCAAATCGGGACGCGCATTGGGATCAGAAGAAATCAAGGCGTAACGCGTCAGATTAACGGTTGAAATAATCTGCTGCGATACACCTTTCGAAAAAGGAACCTCGGATAAAACACGAAAGCTTTGAAGCCACGCGAGAGCGGTGATGATTAATAAGAGCATCAAAAGGGTAAAGGTCCGCCAAAATAAACTCGGTGACTTCAAAGGCATATTGAGTTCCTATTATTGTTGATTCGATTGTCCACCGTCTGGGATGAACACGTAACCGACACCCCAAACCGTTTGCAGGAATCTGGGTTTAGAAGGATCGGGTTCAATCATTTTACGCAGACGAGACACCTGCACGTCAAGCGAGCGGTCAAAAGCTTCATATTCGCGGCCGCGGGCAATCTCCATCAATTTGTCGCGAGACAAAGGTTGTTTGGGATGGCGAGCAAACGCTTTCAAGACAGCAAATTCACCGGTTGTAAGGGGAACGGGTTCGCCGTTTTTACGCAAAACGCGCGTGCCGAGATCCAATTCAAATTCGCCGAATTTAACCACTTCGTCGGTCATCGAAGGTGCACCCGGAGCATCTGCAGCCGGACGACGGCGAAGTACGGCATGAATACGGGCCAAAAGTTCTCTCGGGTTAAAGGGCTTCGGAATGTAGTCATCGGCCCCCATTTCCAAACCAACGATACGATCAACGTCTTCACCGCGGGCGGTGAGCATAATGATCGGGGTCGTGTCTTTTTGTTCGCGCAGACGACGCAGAATCTGCAATCCGTCTTCGCCGGGCATCATGAGGTCCAAAATCAAAGCATCAAAGCGTTCACGAAGCCACAAACGGTTCATCGTCACACCGTTATCGGCCACAAACACTTGGAATCCGTTTTCGCCTAAGTAGCGGCGTAAAAGATCACGGAGACGGGGATCGTCGTCAACGACTAATAATTTGGGTGTACGTTCTGACATGATATTTGTAACTCACTTTAAAATGTAATTGAAGAAAAAATCGTTTTTGTTACATTTATATTTTGATCAAATTTTTGAGTTTGTAAAGGGGGTAAATGGCTTTTTTACACTCAATTACACAAAAGAAATGACATTAAAAATTCGTTTCACCTTTTTGAGTTATTTATCCTTACTATCTGCCTTGTATAGAAGATCGGCCTTTGGGCAAAGGAAATTTTGATGCAAAGACCCTGTCGTTTGAAAATGATTACGTTCGCACTATGTGCAGGTGTTTTTACCTGTGCTTCTGCGCACCCATTTTTGACTCCGATAGCCGAACATCATAATTCCTCCACCCCTTATTATGCGGGTGAACCCATTGATCAGATGCTCTTTTCAATGCCGCAATCCGATGGCAATCCCAAGCTCTGGACGGAGATGAGTGCTAAGGAAAGAGCGGAGATATGGCCGTTTCTTTCTCCAAAGATGCAGCGTTACTATTGGCGAAGCATGACAGAACCCGAACGTCGTGCGATGCGTGCTGAATTTAGCCCCTCTATTAATGAAAAGTTCCGCAAACGTTACGTTTCGCCGGCCGAGTGCGATGGGCACGTTGTCCGACACCGCCTTTCACCTGAAGAAAGAGCTCAAATGCGTCAGCAAATTCGGGAAATGCATATTGAATACTATCGATTCCGTCATCAAAGAGCTCCGATGCCGGGTGCTGAATCTCAATCAGCACAATCAACTCAACCGGCCACTCCGGCTGAGTAAGTCAACCTTCTGAGACTTCTCGTGCTAAGATAGCCCATCATTTTTATATTTGTGTGAAGATGGGTAAACCAGTCTTATTGGCTTTTGATACAGCCACCGAATATTGCTCTGTTGCCTTAGCTTATAAAGCGCAGGTTTATTGTCGTACCGAAAAACTCGGTAATTCTCATTCTGAATGCCTGTTACCTTGGATCGACGAGCTGATTAAAAATGCCGGTATTTCTTTAAAGGACCTTGACGGTATCCTATTTAGTAGCGGTCCCGGTTCCTTTACCGGTTTGCGTATCGCCTGTGGTGTTGCTCAGGGATTAGCCTATGGTCTGGATAAAAAATTGTTGCCGACCTCAACACTCACCGCTCTGGGTTATCACTATCGTGATCGTGGCAAACGTATTGCCGTCCTAAATGACGCTCGGATGAATGAGTGTTATGCCGCTATTTATGAAAATAGCGATGGTTGTTTTAAGGTTCTTCAATCTGAACGATTGGTAAAACCGGAAGAAGTGCAACTGTGGCTCGAGCAAAATGAAGTAACCTTTGTGGTCGGAACCGCTATTGGCGTCTATGACATGAATCTCAAAGTCGAGCATCTTTATGCCCACCCCGATGCCTCTTACATGATTGAATGGTTTAATGGTTGCCGAGATACAGCCGATCAACTTTGGGTAGATCCTGATAAGGCAGCTCCCATGTATATTCGTGATCATGTCGCGCTCACTATTAACGAACGATTGCAAGGAGCAAAACTTTGACGTTGCGTTTTTGCTCGGCTGCAGAGACAGATTTGGAAGCCATCAGTCAATTAGATGCCAGTGCTTTCGAGTTTCCCTGGAGTTTCGCTGATTTTGAAGGATCTTTAAAAGCCGGACATCAATTTTTGTTATTAAAAGACGATGACAGGCTTTTGGGTTTTGCTGTTTACATGCAGATTTTTGAGCAATCGGAGCTTTTGACCATCGCCGTTACGCCGTCTGAACAGGGAATGGGGTACGGTAAATTGATCTTAAATGAGGTTCTTGCTCGCTTAGCTGCCAATCAAGCGGAGAGCTTATTTTTAGAAGTTCGTGTCAGCAACACGCGCGCCCGCGCTTTGTATCATTCGGTTGGGTTTCAAGAAATTTCTTCTCGAAAAGGTTACTATCCGACTCGTGACGGTCGGGAAGATGCGATTGTCATGCAAAAATTATTGGGGAACTAATGGCTGGCTATTCAAAAGAGACTGCGCGCCTATGGATGGCGATGGACATCGGACCGCTGTGGATCGGACGGGACGAGGATGACCCATTGTCTCCGCAGTCTATTGCAAAAGACAGCACTGCAAAAGAAATTACTGAAGCCCCAAAGTTGGCCGCGGAACAAAATTCCGCTCATTCAGACGACTTTAAACCGGCATCACCGCTTAATAAGACGCCGCCTCACGAGCATTCAGTGCTGACGAGTCCAGAGTCGCATAAACCAAAGACTTTTGAACTCAAACCGATTCGTCGAAGTTTTGCCGAGCCCGGCATTGTGGAAGTTGATTCCGAATTGTTGACTCGGGCACAAAACGCTGACTGGAAGACGCTGCAGACGTTGGTTTCTCAGTGTACAGCCTGTAAAGCCTTGAGTCAGAGCCGCCTTTCAACGGTTTTTGGAACGGCAGAAAAGACTGCCAAGATGGTGATTGTCGGGGAAGCTCCAGGGCGTGATGAAGATCTCCAGGGCAAACCGTTTGTTGGTAAAAGCGGTGAATTGCTCGAAAACATCCTTCGCTCTTTGGGCTTAAGGCGTGGAGCTGATGTGGCCATTATTAATGTCTTAAAGTGCCGTCCGCCCAATAATCGTGATCCTCATGACAATGAGATCGCCGCTTGTGCGACATTTTTAACTCGTCAGTTGGAATTGTTGGATCCGAAAGTGATCGTTTTGTCAGGCAGAATTGCTTCCCATGCTTTGCTGAAGACGGAAATGTCTACCGGCAGACTTCGCGGTCAAACCCATCATATTGAAGTTAATGGTAAACCGATCCCAACGGTTGTCACCTACCATCCGTCCTATTTATTGCGTTCGCCTACAGAGAAAATTTGCGCTTGGCGTGACTTCAATCTCGCTAAAAAGCTTCTGCTTGAGCTTTCCTAAATAGAAATTAATTTTTAATGACGTTTTTCTTCACCGATCAGGTGAGTGGAGTCGTATTCGCGTTGATTACGGAAGTGTTTATAGATAACCAAAAGCATGGAAATCAGAACAAATAGTCCGAACGTTACCATGGTGGCCGGTGCGCTCATGCCGAAATGAATCAAAAGTGAATAGATCCCAAGCATGATGAGAATCGAGAGGTTTTCATTGAAGTTTTGCACTGCAATGGATTTACCGGCACTCATCAGAACATACCCACGATGTTGCAGTAAAGCATTCATCGGGACAACGAAAAAGCCCGCGCAGATACCGACAGCAATCATGATGCAAACCGCAACCGACACAGCCCAGGTTACGTGAACGCCAAAACAGTCAAAGCCACCGACCGGAACCATTGATTGGTTGAAATAGGCTGAGCACGTAACGAGTGCCCCCATGATGACACCCATCCACAGAACCTTGAGAGAATTTTTCAGACTGATCAGTTGAGCAGCAAGAACGGCACCGATTGCAATACCGATACTGACAACGGCCTGAAGGATGGCACCTTCGGATAAGTTCATGCCGAGAGCATATTCGGCCCACTTTAAAACAAGGAACTGTAATACGGCGCCTGCGCCCCAAAAGAGGGTTGTGACGGAAAGCGAAATTTGACCTAGACGGTCTTTCCACAAAATAGCGCAGCTTTTATAGAAATTCTTAAGTGTTTCGATCGGTGTAAAGTCAGCTTTGGGATAACGGGCACCGGTATCTGGAATCAATAAGTTGACGGCAGCGGCAGCTAAGTAGATTAGAACAATAATAGAAATGGCCGCTTGTGCCGGGGTGGCGATGCCTAAAGCCACAAAAGGAAAGCCCGAGTGCAAAATGGCGTAGCTTACAGCGTCATTAATTAAAACGCCGCCCATTACAACCCCTAAAATGATTGAAGCTACGGTTAAACCTTCAATCCAACTGTTTGCCAACACCAGTTTAACCGGAGGAAGAAGTTCGGTGAGAATGCCGTACTTGGCAGGGGAGTAGGCCGCCGCACCAATACCGACAACGGCATAAGCCAAAAGGGGATGCGAGCCAAAAAGCATCAACAGACAGCCGCCGACTTTGAGCATATTGGTCAGGAACATTACTCGGCCTTTGGGCATGGAATCGGCAAAAATTCCAACATAGGCCGCCAGACAAATGTAGCTGACAACAAAGAAGAGCTTCAGAAGCGGAGTCATCCAATCGGGCGCATTCATTTGCGTCAGGAGCGCAATGGCGGCAATCAGCAGGGCATTGTCGGCCAGGCTCGAGAGAAACTGAGCGCACATAATGGAATAAAAACCGCGATTCATGAATAATCCCAAATTTCTTAAGCTGAACGATTCTAGCAGATCAACGAAAGAGTGTAGCTGATTGGGTATTAGGGAGATGTCCCATTGAATTCAAGAAAAAGTTGAATTAAGCAGAAAAAATTAGGCCCGCTGCGCTAAGATTAGACGAATCTTTTTGTGAAGCTTTTAGATATTAGAGAAGAGTTATGCCACGTCCTATTGCAGCCACCATTCACATGGGGGCACTCAGACACAATCTCCAACGCATGCGTGAGGCAGCCAACGGTCGCACACTTTGGGCAGTTGTCAAAGCAAACGCCTATGGTCACGGTTTATTGCGGGCAGCCCGTGCTTTCGAGGCCGCTGACGGCTTGGCCATGATTGATCTTTGCGATGCTCAAAAGGTTAGGGAACAGGGGTGGAAAAAACGGATTTTGCTTTTGGAAGGTTTTTTTGACGCCACGGATATCCCTTTATTGGAAAAATATGACATTGAAACCATCGTTCATAATCGTCATATGATTGAGCTTTTAAAGGCTCAGGCTCCTTATGCGTCTTTAAAAGTTCATATCAAAATTAATTCCGGTATGAACCGCTTGGGGTTCCTGCCTCAAGAGGAAGAAGAAATTCGGGCGCAACTTCAAACAGTTGAAGGCGTTCAAGTGATGGGCGTTGTTACCCACTTTGCCAATGCTGAACCTACCTACGGTCATGAACGACCGGCGACTGTTTCGATTCAATTAAATCGGATGGACAAAATTCAACCGATGCCGAAGAACCTGTGTATGGCTAATTCTGCCGCTACGCTTTGGCAATCCGATGTAAAGGGTGATGCTGTTCGTGCCGGGGTGGCACTTTATGGTGTAAGCCCCGACAGCCACTACAGTTCTGCTGATCTTAATATCCGACCGGCGATGACCTTATCGGCCAAGATTTTGGCTATTCAAAATGTTCCGGCGGGCGAAGCAATCGGTTACGGTTCTCGTTTCGTTACCCATCGTGATTCGCGTATAGCCGTTGTTGCTTGCGGTTATGCTGACGGCTATCCTCGTTCAACCCCTGATGGCACGCCTACCTTTGTTGAAGGCAAAATTGCTCCGATTGCGGGAGCTATTTCCATGGATATGCTCACGATTGATGTTACGGATATTCCCGAAGCTCAATTAGGTAGCGAAGTGGAACTTTGGGGAGCGAATATCTCGGTTAATGATGTCGCAAAGCGGTGCGGTACGATCGGCTACGAACTCATGTGTGCGATAGCCCTGCGTGTTCCGATGCTCGAAGATGAAAATTAGTCCATATGGCAACAAAAAAGAAAAAAATTGAATGGGTTTGTTCCGAGTGCGGCGGAACCACGGTCAAGTGGGCTGGTCGCTGTCCCCATTGCGGTGAATGGAACACGTTAAAAGAATTTGTTGTTGAAACAGGGGCTGCCGCACGATTTGGTGATTCGCGTCATAAAGGTTTGATCAGCGCTTCAGAAGTGTTGGACTTGAACGATGTTCAGGCTCAAGAGGTTCCCCGTATTGTTACGGGCTTTCAAGAGTTTGATCGAGTTATGGGCGGCGGTCTTGTTTGTGGAGGCGTCTCCCTTATCGGCGGAGATCCCGGGATCGGTAAGTCCACTCTTTTACTTCAGGTGATGCATCGGCTTGTTCATCAGGATGTGCGTTGCCTGTATGTGAGCGGAGAAGAAAGCCCGGGGCAGATTGCTTTACGTGCTAAACGTTTAGGTCTTGAGCCTCAAGGTTTGAGGTTGATGAGCGAAATTCAGTTGGAAAAGATTGAGGCGACACTTTTGGAAGAAAAGCCCCAATTTGTCGTTATTGACTCTATTCAAACGCTCTTTTCAGATCAGCTTGAATCTGCGCCCGGTTCCGTGACGCAGGTCCGTGAATGTTCAGCAAGACTGACTCGTATAGCTAAGAGTTCAGGCATTACTTTAATCTTTGTCGGTCATGTGACAAAAGACGGCTCTTTGGCCGGTCCCCGTGTTTTAGAGCATATTGTCGATACGGTTCTTTATTTTGAAGGGGATACCCATTCCAATTTCAGATTGATCCGCGCTTTTAAAAATCGCTTTGGTGCGGTCAACGAATTAGGCGTTTTTGCCATGACCGATAGGGGACTGAAGGGTGTCAATAATCCGAGCGCTATCTTTTTGTCAGAACACAAGGCAAATGTCCCAGGTTCAGTCGTCATGGTGACGCAGGAAGGCACGCGGCCATTGCTTGTAGAGGTGCAAGCATTGGTAGACACAACGCATCTTCCATCGCCTAAACGTTTGTCTGTCGGCATTGATCAACAGCGCCTTTCGATGTTATTGGCAGTGCTTCACAGACATGCGGGATTGGCTTGTTTTGACCAGGATGTATTTGTCAATGCTGTCGGTGGGGTTAAAATTACCGAACCCGCCGCCGATTTGGCGGTATTGATGGCGATATATTCTTCACTAAGAAATCGTTCTTTGCCTGAAGGATTGGTTGTGTTTGGCGAAGTGGGATTGGCAGGCGAAATCCGACCGGCGCCCAGAGGCCAGGAGCGTCTGAAAGAGGCGGCCAAATTGGGATTTTCACGAGCTATTATTCCTCGAGCGAACGCACCGAAACAGCCCATTGAAGGACTTGAAATTATTGCGGTTGATCGATTGAGTAACGCAATAGATGCCATTCGTTAGGATTTTTAAGCGAGAAGAAAATGAAAATTACGAAAATTTTGGCTTCTGAGGCAACCCCGGCAAAAGCCATTTTAAATCGTGCTCAGCATGTGGCTTTAACTAGCCTCGAACGTGATAATCTGCCCGCTCAGGTTATTGTGAACGGGGTGACTGTAGAAACAGAAGTAAGCGACAAGCGTCCTTTGGAAGTTGGTGATGTTCTCTTGGACGATGCCGGTCATTTCTATGTTGTTGATGCTGCTCCCGAATCCGTTCTGATGATCAAGGGCGATGAAGAATTCGCAGCAGAAGCTGCCGTGGCTCTCCTAAACCGAGGCATTCGTGTCGCTCAGGTTGAAAATGGTTTTGCGATTGCTAAAGACAAAGCCTTGCAGCAATTGTTGACTGATGCAGGCTTGGAATTTGAAGAAGTGATGATGCCTTTTGACCCGATTAAGTTGCCCAAACGTCATCATGGAGGTGGTTGTTGCTGTGGCGGGCACCACCATCATGAGCACGGTGAAGGCTGTGGTTGCCATGGCGGACATCACCACCACGATGAGGGTGAGGGATGCTGCTGCGGTCATCATGATCACGAACACTCTGAAGGCTGCGCCTGCGGTGGGGAGCATCATCACCATCATCATGAAGACGGTGAGTGCTGCTGTGGCCACCATGATCATGAAGAGGGATGTGAGTGCGGCGGCGAACATCATCACCATCATGAGGATGGATGCTGTTGTGGTCATCATCATGACCATGATGAGGAACATCACCATCATTCTCATCAACGTCATTACCATCACGAAGAAAAGAATAAAGCCGAATAACAATGAAGATCAGGGCGTGAAGTTAAAGCTTCTCGCCCTTTTTTGCTATGAGTATTGAAAACGTAAAAGCCTATCTGAACGAAAAAGGAATCGGAGACTCTTATATTGAATTTCCGGGTTCAAGTGCTACCGTCACCTTAGCGGCGGAACAATTGGGATGTGAGCCTGATCGAATTGCGAAGTCCCTGGCTATCAAATTAAAAAGCGGACGGCTGCTCGTTATTGTTGTCTCCGGTGAATCGAAATTAGACAATTCAAAATTCAAAAAGCTTTTTAAAGAAACTTCACACTTTTGTCCTGCTGAACTTCTTCCTGAGCTTTACGGTCATCCGATGGGAGGAGTTTGTCCCTTTGCACTTAAGGACAATGTTGAAATCTTTTTGGATGAAAGCTTAAAAAAATACGATATTGTCTATCCGGCCGCAGGAGCCCCTAACAACGCTGTAAAAATTACGCCTGAACGATTGGCTGAGATTTTATCGGCAGGTTGGGTGGCCGTTACGAAGTGATTTCAAATTTTTGAGGGCGCGTTTCTGCTAGCAGTGTTTCCGCTAGCCTTACAAGTTAACAGGCTTTCATGTACAATCTTAGCCTCGTGTGCGGGGATGGCGAAATTGGTAGACGCACCAGGTTTAGGTCCTGACGCCATTTAAACGGCGTGTCGGTTCGAGTCCGATTCCCCGCACCATTACTTCTCTTCTCTATACCTTCTTAAGTGACTTTCCTTGATAGAATTCTCCTGTTTTATCAAGGAACACATCATGTTTAATTTCGTTTTTCAAAATACGACTAAGTTAGTTTTTGGTCGTGGTCAAATCGCACAACTGTCCTCTTTGATTCCGACGGATAAAAAGGTACTGATTACTTTTGGCGGCGGCAGTGTCAAAAGAAACGGTGTGTATGATCAGGTCAAGAAAGCTTTGGCCGGCCACAATGTTGTTGAATTTTGGGGCATTGAACCCAATCCGGCCGTAGAAACTTTGCGTAAGGCGGTTAAGCTTGGGTTAGAAGAAAAAGTTGACATGCTTTTGGCCGTTGGCGGTGGTTCGGTTTTAGATGGTACAAAGCTTATCTCGGCCGCCATTGCCCAACCTAATTTAGATGCTTGGGATATCGTTAAATCGGGCAGCGCTATCAAGCAAATTCCTTTTGCCAGTGTGATGACTCTTCCTGCAACGGGATCTGAAATGAACAACGGAGCTGTTATTTCCTGTCATGAAACGAAGGAAAAATTCTCATTTAGGGGTGATTATCCAGACTTTTCCATTTTAGATCCAGAAACCACTTATTCGTTGCCTGCGCATCAGATCGCCTGCAGTCTCGCTGACATTGTTGTTCATTGCTTTGAACAATATATGACAACAACAGGGCAAAGTCGTGTTCTTGACCGCTGGGCTGAAGGCGTTATCGCGACGGCTATGGAGATTGCTCCGAAGATTCAGGCTGACCAACATAATTATGACCTCATGTGTGATTACATGTATAGCGCCACCATGGCCTTAAATAACTTTATTCGCATGGGAGTCACTCAAGATTGGAGCACGCACCAAATCGGTCATGAATTGACGGCACTTTGCGGAGTGACCCATGGTGAAAGTTTGGCTATTGTTTATCCGGGAACGATTGATGTGCTTCGTGAGCAAAAGAAAGGCAAACTCCTTCAATTTGGTTCACGCGTCTTAGGTATTAACGAAGGCACAGAAGAAGAACGTATTGATAAGGTTATCGAAAAAATTGAAACCTTCTTCAAGTCTCTTGGCTTAGCGACGAGATTATCTGAAAAGAAGATTGGGGTTGATGTTGTTGAAGAAATCACCAGACGATTCAACGAACGCAATGTTCACTTGGGTGAAGCACAGAACGTGACGGGAGATGTTGCTCGAGAAATTTTAATGAAGAGGCTTTAATTCTTTTTTTTACTTTAAAATATTTCACAACCAATTGATATCTAAAGTGAAAATAAGATCTTTTAAAGTTTCACATTAAAAGAGGATTGAGTCAAAATAATTAAAAATAAGTGGCTTACAAGTGAAGACTTCACCAAATTAATGGTTGGTAATCACAATTTTGTTGCTACTGTGGCTATAATCAAGCGTTTTTGTGCGAAAAGTAAGATACTTCGTACTGATGACAAATTTTTAATTGGGCGGGGACTAGGTTCCCTGACTATTGAACCGTTCGATGTGACCTTGTTCATGCCGAACACTTTAATTAGTAATAGAAAATGACTGAAAAAGAAACCACGAAGAGTTCTTTGGAACGTACCCTTGATTTGACGATTTCGGCTCAACAATTGCAAGCCGACACCGAAACGATCCTTAAGCGTCGTGCTAAGACGGCTAAGGCTCACGGTTTCCGCCCGGGTAAGGTTCCGATGAAGATGGTCCGCGAAATGTACGGTGCTCAAGCCTACATGGACGCTATGAATCACTTGATCGGCCAAGCTTATGAAAAGGCTGTTGAGGAAGCCGGTTTGAAGGTTGCCGGTGCTCCTGAAATCACCCCGAAGGGCGAAATCAAGGACGGTGAAGATCCGAAATTTACGGCTACGGTTGAAGTTTTCCCGGAAGTTGAAGTGCCGGATTTGAAGGACGTGGAACTCAAGCGTTTCGTCTGTGAAGTCACTGACACCGAAGTTGAAAAGACGCTCGAAATCATGCGTAAGCAACGTGCCACCTATGAAGTGGAAGAAAACGGTGTTGCCGCTGAAGAAAAGCGCGTGACGATTAACTTTGTCGGTAAACTCGACGGCACGCCTTTTGAAGGCGGTACGGCCAACGGTTTCGCTTTTGTGATCGGCGCCGGTCAAATGCTCCCTGACTTTGAAAAGGGTGTGACCGGAATGAAGACCGGTGAAAAGAAGACCTTTGAAATGACGTTCCCGGCTGACTATGTTGAAAAGCTTGCCGGTAAGACCGTTGAATTCGAAGTCGAACTTACCAAGGTTGAAGTAGCCAAGTTGCCTGAAATTGACGATGAATTCGCCAAGAAACTTGGCATCAATGACGGTGTTGCCAAGATGCGCGAAGAAATCGCCGCTAACTTGAAGCGCGAAGTCAAGGCTCGTATCACCCAACAAACCAAAGACGGTGTTATGAATGCTTTGAATGACGCTTGCCACTTTGACCTCCCGAAGGCTTTGGTTGCTGAAGAACAACAAGCCTTGGCCCGTGGCTTTGAACAAAATATGACCGCTCGCGGTATGGATCCGAAGCAACACAAGATCCCGCTTGAAATGTTCAAGGAACAAGCTGAACGTCGCGTTCGTTTGGGCTTGTTGGTGAACGCCTTGGTTGAAAAAGAAAAGTTGACACCGACCAAGGAAGAAGTGGAAGCTCACGTTGCCGATTTGGCCGCCAGCTACGAAGATCCGGAAGAAGTCAAGAAGTGGTTCACGAGCGATGCTCGCCGCATGTCCGATGCACAAGCCTATGTCTTGGAAAACAAGATCACCGAATGGGCTTTGAGCAAGGGCAAGACCACTGAAGAAAAGGTCGAATTCGACAAGTTGATGGGTGGTCTCTAATCAGATCTCCGATAAAAGGATGAATGCTATGGCGATGACTTATGCAGACATGAATCTCGTGCCCACTGTTGTTGAACAAAGTGGACGCGGGGAACGTGCTTTTGACATTTTTTCCCGTTTGTTGCGTGACCGTGTGGTGTTTCTTACCGGTCCAGTGACAACCGAGAGTGCCAATTTAGTCATCGCTCAGCTTTTATTCTTAGAAAGTGAAGATCCGGAAAAAGATATTTCGCTTTACATCAACAGTCCCGGTGGTAGTGTCTACGCCGGTATGGGTATTTACGACACAATGCAATTCATCAAACCTGATGTGAGCACGATTTGTGTCGGGATGGCGGCCAGTATGGGAGCGTTCCTCTTGGCTGCCGGTGCCAAGGGCAAGCGTTTTGCTTTGCCCAATTCCCGTATCATGATTCACCAGCCCTCCGGTGGTTCTCAGGGTATGGCTAGTGATATTGAAATTCAAGCCAAAGAAATTTTGGATTTGAAACTTACCCTCAATACCATTTTGGCTGAACGCACCGGTCAGTCTATTGAGACCATTGCCCGAGACACTGATCGTGATAATTACATGAATCCGATTCAAGCCAAACAATACGGTATCATTGATGAGATTTATGTCAAACGCGGACAAATGTTGAAGTAAACGAAACTTCGTACCGTTTCAACAGGGGAGGCGTTGTCCTCCCTTTTCTTAATTAGGGATATCAATGTCGGACAAACAAAATCGTTGCGCTTTTTGTGGTCGTGGTGAAAGTGAAGTCGAACACATGGTAACTGCCAATGGCGTTAGCATTTGTTCGGATTGCGCTCGTATGGCGCTCGAGTCGATGACGGGAGAGACAGCCTCTGCCGTTACCGCTTCAGACACGGAGCCGCAAGAAAGTTTTCTCAATAAACCGCTGCCTAAACCCAAGGAAATTTTTGATCGTTTAGACCAATACGTTATTGGGCAAGATCGTGCTAAACGAATTCTTTCTGTCGCGGTTTATAACCACTACAAACGATTGAGACACTTGAGCGATAAAACAACGGACGTTGAATTAGCCAAGAGCAATATTTTGTTGATTGGCCCGACAGGTTCCGGCAAAACGCTTTTTGCCCAAACCCTCGCGAAAATGCTTGATGTCCCCTTTGCTATTGCCGATGCAACAACTTTGACAGAAGCCGGTTATGTGGGCGAAGACGTCGAAAATGTTGTACTTAAGCTTCTTCAGGCAGCTGACGGAGATATAGAAAAAGCCCAACGAGGCATTATTTATCTCGATGAATTGGATAAGATTGCCCGTAAAAGTGAAAATCCTTCAATTACCCGTGATGTTTCCGGTGAAGGTGTTCAGCAGGCTTTATTGAAACTCATTGAAGGCACTCAAGCCAATCTGCCTCAGCAAGGTGGCAGAAAGAACCCTGGCAAAGCCATGGTGACCGTGGATACGACTAATATCCTTTTCATTTGCGGTGGTGCTTTTGACGGACTCGATAAGATTATTCAACGTCGAGGTGAACGTGCCGGAATTGGCTTTGCCGCTCAATTAAAGAGCAAGAACGAAAAGTCGCTCACTGAGCTTTTTGCTCAAGTCGAGCCGACGGATTTGGTCAAGTATGGTCTGATTCCGGAACTGGTGGGCCGTTTGCCAGTGATTGCTTCTTTAGAGGAACTCACGGAAGAAGCTTTGATCAGCATTCTCGTTAAACCCAAGAATGCGCTGATCAAGCAATTTGAAGCGTTATTTGCAATGGAAGGCGTCAAGCTTACTGTAACAGAAGAAGCTCTTGTGGCCATTGCTAAGAAAGCAATCAAACGTAAAACAGGCGCTCGCGGCTTAAGAAGCATTGTCGAAGGTGTCCTCACGGATGTGATGTATGAAGTCCCGAGTTTAGGGGATGTCAAAGAAGTGGTCGTTGATGAGCGCGTGATCAATGAATCTGCTAAACCGACTTATATCCGCTGATGACAGAACTTTTATACCTTTTTGAAGATTCAACAGAATGTACGGCAAGTGTTTTGTCCTGTCTGCCGACCGGTGATGGTCTGTATGCTGTAGCACTTGACCGTACAATTTTTCATCCACAAGGTGGCGGTCAGCCTTCCGATATCGGAACAATTAATAACGTTTCAGTTGTTAAAGTTGTGCACACACCTGAAGCTGTTTTGCATATAACTGACCGTGAAGTTGCCGGAGAAGTTGTCCTCAAAGTTAATTCAGAGAAACGCCATTTGCACTCAAGATTGCATTCAGCAGGGCATATTATCGGCCTGGTCGGCGATCAATTAGGTTGGCACGCAACCCGCGGCAATCATTTCCCGGGTGAAGCTCGGGTGATATTCGAACCTCACGTCCCGGCATCCGTGGAATTGGTTGATTGTGTTCAGTTTCAGGTACAGGTTAATCAAATTATCACTCAAGCCTTTGTGAGAGTTTTAAACGAAAATAACGGAATCCGCACAGTGACTTGGGGCGATCTGCCTGCCTATCCCTGTGGTGGAACCCATGTCAAAACTTTAAACGAAATTGGTCAAGTTGAAATCAAGAAAATTAAGTTGAAAAAAGGTCAAATCACGGTTTCGTATGCGTTAATCTGAAAATATTGCTCAAACGAACCTAATTTGTATCTGTTTGTCTTTGTCTGATTACAAACCTAATTAAAACTGTTACTCTCGCTTTTATAAATAATGTTGTACAGGGCCGTCTGGGGTTGAAATTTTGATTTTCGTCCCCATATACGCCCTGTAATAGTCTCTATGGTATAGAAATCGATGACAACTAAATCTAAAAAGAAACAAGCAGTTTTGCCTGTTCTTCCTCTGCGCGATATGGTGATTTTCCCCGGATGCATCCAACCGGTTTATGCCGGTCGTGCAATGAGTCTGGCGGCCATTCAAGCCATGGGTGAAGGGGATCAGATTGTTATTTTGACTCAGAAAAAGCCCGACGTGAATGAGCCGAAAGCGGAGGATCTGTTTGATGTGGGTGTGGTTGCTCGTGTTTTGCAACGCATCACGCTTCAAGACGGTTCCGTAAAGCTTTTGATTAATGCGTTATATCGTGTGAAGGTTCAATGGCTTGATTTTTCACAAGCCTACATTAGTGCCATGGTCGAACCGATGGTCACCGTTCGTCCAGAGCAGCCTCTTGAAGAGGAAGCCTGGCTGAAGGCATTGATGACGGCCTTTACTAACTTTACGCAGGTCAATACGGCTTTACCCAAAGATCTGATTAATCTTCTGAAGAATAAGAACTCTTTGGAAGAAACGCTTGATGTTGCCAGCCATTATTTGGATATCTCTGCTTCGCAACGTCAGGAATTGCTTGAAGAGCCAGACTTGATTCATCGTGTTGAAAAGGTTTTGGCTCGTGTGAGCGAACTCATTGACAAAGTACAGATTGAAGAGAAGATTCAACGTCAAGTCAAGCGTCAAATGGATCGCAATCAACGTGAGTATTACCTCAACGAACAGATGAAAGCGATTCAGAAAGAATTGGGTCGCGGCGAAGAAGATATGGTCGATATCGACCAATATGCAGAAAAAATCGCTAAAAGCGGCATGAGTGATGAAGCTCGGGAAAAATGCGAAAGTGAGTTAAAGAAACTTCGTATGATGCCGGCCATGTCCGCAGAAGCTACGGTTGTTCGTGGTTATTTGGATACGCTTTTGGCCTTGCCTTGGACCAAAAAGAGTCGCGTCAGCAAGAATATCAAGGAAGCTAGTGATATTCTCGAGGCTGATCACTATGGTTTAGAGAAAGTCAAAGAGCGCATTCTTGAGTATCTGGCTGTTCAGTCTCGAGTTGATAAGGTCAAAGCGCCTATTCTTTGCTTAGTCGGTGCTCCCGGTGTTGGTAAAACCAGTTTAGGTCAGTCCATCGCTAGGGCAACGAATCGTAAGTTCGTCCGTATGGCTTTGGGCGGTGTTCGTGATGAAGCTGAAATTCGTGGTCATAGACGCACTTATATCGGCTCTATGCCCGGGAAAATTATTCAAAGCATCACGAAAGCCGGTGTTCGCAATCCGCTCTTTTTGCTCGATGAAGTAGACAAAATGGGGATGGATAGCCGTGGGGATCCCGCCAGTGCTCTGTTGGAGGTTTTGGATCCTGAACAAAACAATACCTTCCAGGATCACTATGTCGAGGTTGATTACGATCTTTCCGATGTAATGTTTGTCGCAACGAGCAACTCGCTCAATATTCCTCAAGCGTTGCTCGATCGTATGGAAGTGATTTACCTGTCCGGCTACACGGAAGATGAAAAACTCAACATTGCCAAGCGTCATCTGATACCAAAACAGATGAAGTTAAATGGTCTGAAAGATAAAGAACTTCAGATTGAAGATGAGGCGATTTTAGACATTATCCGTTATTACACGCGTGAAGCGGGGGTACGTGGTCTTGAACGTGAAATCAGCAAGATTTGTCGTAAGACGGTTAAAAATGCATTGATTGCACAGGCAGCTGCGCCCAAAAAACGTGGAGCGAAGAAAAAGACAATCGATACGGTGGTCGTTAATTCTTCGAATATCGGCGACTATCTGGGCGTTAAACGCTTCAGTATCGGTTTGGCACAGAAAGAGCCGCAGATTGGTCAGGTTAACGGGTTGGCTTGGACTGAAGTCGGAGGGGACTTGCTTCAAATTGAAGCGGCTGTGTTCCCCGGTAAGGGGCAGGTGCAACGTACGGGCAGCCTTGGTGATGTCATGAAAGAGTCAGTTGAAGCTGCGCGCAGTGTGGTGCGAGCCCGTGCCGATAGTCTTGGACTTGATTCGGACATTTTCGGCAAGACCGATTGGCATTTACACTTCCCGGAAGGTGCAACACCGAAGGATGGACCGAGTGCCGGTGGGGCAATTACGACAGCCATGGTTTCTGCCTTGACTAAGATTCCGGTGCGTCCCGACGTGGCCATGACCGGTGAAATCACGCTTCATGGTGAGATTTTGGAAATTGGCGGCTTGAAAGAAAAGCTTTTGGCAGCGCTCAGAGCCGGTGTAAAGACCGTTTTGATTCCTAAAGACAATGTGAAGGATCTGCAAGAGATTCCGGATAATGTCAAGAACGGTCTGGAAATTATTCCGGTGAAGTGGATTGATGAGATTTTGCCGATTGCGTTGGTGAAAAATCCGATGAAACGCTTTGATGAATTAACCAGCGAAGTGAAAACGGATGTCATCAAACACTCTGTTTTAGGTAGCCAAACGGGATCTGCCGCATCATAACGGAAGCTAGTTTGGTTGGGTGCAAAAGGAGTTCAAATCGGACTCCTTTTGTATCTTTGGCCTGTATATGTGAAAAAAGTTTGTTTGGCCCTTGAATTAAGGACTTTTGTAGTGTAATATGCGGGTTTCTGTTTGAGAGTTGTGGGTGCTTAGCTCAGCTGGTAGAGCGGCGCCCTTACAAGGCGTAGGTCAGGAGTTCGAACCTCTTAGCACCCACCACAACTTCAAGCGATTGTAGGTCGACGGAGTGGTAGTTCAGTTGGTTAGAATATCGGCCTGTCACGCCGAGGGTCGCGGGT